>ERZ839741.151-NODE-151-length-94481-cov-15.702021_pt1 | contig 94481 bp, 93 predicted proteins | sample MGYA00519880_ERZ839741 | MGnify/ENA primary metagenome ERZ839741 (study PRJEB31850, sample SAMEA3708851) | human gut metagenome | biome: human gut; feature: human-associated habitat; material: faeces | place: China | collected 2014 ...
AATTTTTAATTCATATTATGTCTCTTTCCGAAGAAGCAATCACTCTTCAGCGTGCCGCGCACGATCTGATGTATTTAGGTATGGACGGGAATCTCATTTATAGTGATGACCTTTCCCGTCGTAACGGTGAGGTTTATCGTCTAACTACAGCTTTGTATAATTCCAGTGCTAAAGGCTCTACTGTTGAGGAACAGGCGAATGTCTGTCTTGCTCTTCTGATGGGATACAATGCTTCGTTCATTGATCACGGTGAAAAGCAGGAACATGTTCAAGAGGTCTTGGATCGTTGTTGGGATATTCTTGAAACTCTTCCCGCTTCTCTGTTGAAGCTCCGTTTGCTTACTGCTTGCTATGGTGAAGTGTTCGATGAGCCTTTGGCTGATGAGGGGCATGCTATTATTGCTTCTTGGGATTCTGTATCGCTCACTCCTGAGCAGCGAGAAGCTATTGTTGAGTTTCATAATGTGATTAACAATCCTTATCCGTGGGAATATATTGATGAATAAAAAGATATTTTGATATATGGAGGTTATAAAAACATTCATTGAAGAAGTTGTAATCATTGAACCTCGCCTTTTTAACGATGGACGCGGTTACTTTTTTGAATCCTTCAATCAGAGTGAGTTTGAGGAAAAAGTCTGTAAGACGACGTTTGTGCAAGATAATGAATCCAAATCAGTTTATGGAGTCATTCGTGGATTGCATTTTCAAAAAACTCCTTTTGCTCAAAGCAAGTTGGTGCGCGTAGTGAAAGGGGCTGTTCTTGATGTTGCTGTAGATATAAGAAAAGGTTCTCCAACTTTTGGAAAACACGTAGCAGTGGAACTTACAGAAGAAAATCATCGGCAGTTGTTTATACCTAGGGGCTTTGCACATGGATTTAGTGTACTGAGTGAAGATGTTGTTTTTCAATATAAATGTGATAACTTTTATGCTCCACAGTATGAGGGTGCTTTGGCGTGGGATGATCCTGAATTAGGTATCGATTGGAAAATACCTGTGGATAAGATATTGTTAAGTGATAAAGACTGGAAACATCCGAGATTGAGAGATATCAGCTGCGAGTTGATTTGACAGATATGCCTTTTAAAATGACATATTTATTTTTTGCTTTCTTCCTAGCTTTATCATCTTATGTGCCATTTTTGAATGCATATTCATTTATTAGTTAGTAAAATATGATAGAACTTGTTGGTGCACAATTGAAAAATTTACCTAAAATATTAGACAAGCGTGGTAATTTGTCAGTTATTGAAGAATTCAAAAACATTCCTTTTAAGATAGCCCGTACTTATTGGATTTATGATGTCCCCGGTGGTGAAAAAAGAGGAGGTCATGCTTATAGAGAAAACGAGGAGTTTATAGTCGCCTTATCCGGTAGTTTTGATGTTGTGGTGGATGACGGAAAGAATAGAAAAATCTTCTCATTGAATCGATCTTATTATGGTTTATATGTTCCCCAAGGGGTGTGGCGGGAAATGAATAATTTTTCTACTAACTCTTTGGCTTTAGTTCTTGCATCTACTCCTTATAATGTAGAAGATTATATTTACAATTATCAAACATTTTTGTCATTATAATAAATGAAGGAACCTACTGTTTATGATTGTTCTATAATAGAGCTCCCAAAAATTGAAAATCGTGCAGGTAATATAACCCCTGTTCACGGAAAACTAAATATTCCTTTTGATATATCACGTGTGTTTTATTCTTATGATATTCCTGGAGGTGAAGCCCGTGGTGCTCATGCACATAAAGAATGTCATCAGTTATTGATAGCTGCTAGTGGTAGTTATGAAGTTGTATTGGATGATGGAGTAAATAAACGTACGATATTACTGAATCGTCCATTCTATGGGTTACATATTCCTCCTGGTATTTGGGCTTCAGAACAGGGATTTTCTTCAGGTTCTATCTGCCTTGTTTTAGCTTCTCATGTTTATGATGAGAAAGATTATATAAGAGATTATAAACAATTCACAACATATAAAGAGAATGGAAGCAAGTAAACTCGGATTGTATTTTGAGGAATTTGAAGTTGGTGGAAAAATTCAGCATTCGTTATCTAAGACTATATTTGAAAGTGATAATAATTTCTTTAGTCTATTGACAATGAATCATCATCCTGTCCATACCAACACAGATTATGCACAAAATAATCAATATGGAAAAATTTTGGTGGTAGGCACTTTGGTTTTTTCATTAGTGGTTGGGATGACAGTACCTGATATTAGCGGTAAAGCTATAGCTAATTTAGGTTATGAGGACATAGAACATTTAGCTCCTGTTTTTATTGGTGATACACTTTATGCAGAAACAACAATTCTTTCGAAACGAGCGTCTCAGACGAAAAAAGACAGGGGAATTGTGTATGTTGAGACTATTGGGTATAATCAACGTGGAGAGAATGTAATAAGTTTTCGTCGTAATGTCTTAATAAAGAGAATAAGCTGATATGGAACATTTATTTCGGAGTTTAATGTTTGTCCCTGCTCATAATGAGAGATTATTAAATAGTGCTTCTCGAAGTAATGCAGATGTTTTATTGCTTGATATAGAGGATTCTGTTCCCGGTATTGATAAACAATCTGCAAGAGACAATATAATCCGTTATATTACGAGTGGAATTTTTAAGGATCGTGCAGTTTATCCGAGGATAAATGACCGAGAGAGCGGTGAATTATTAAGAGATGTGTATCAATTGACAATTCCCGGCATAACGGGTTTTATGTATCCAAAATCAGTTAAGGGTGATGATATTTATTTTATTGGTAAATTACTTGAAACTGTTGAGTATGAAAAGGGATATCCGATTGGAACATTCAAATTAATTCCTTTAATAGAAACTACTGGTGCTGTTATGAATATAAAGGATATTTGTATGGCATGCAACCGTGTAGTTGCAGTTGCTTTCGGTTGTGAGGATTATGTGACTAATTTACAAGGTAAACATGATTTAGTAGGTGACAGTATTTTCACAGCACGTTCATTGATAGCATTGAGTGCACGTGCTTGCGGTATACAACCTGTTGATACTGTTCATATTAAGGTACATGATTTGGACGATCTGGAAAGAAATTTAGTTATTTCTAAGAATTTGGGATTTGAAGGAATGCTTGTCTTAAATCCGAAGGAGTTGGATTTGGTTCATCGGTATTTCTCTCCTACAAAAGAGGAAGTAGAATGGGCTGAAGAGATGATTACTTTGTCTAATGAAGCTATTCATGCAGGTAAAGGGGTTGCTGTAAAAGATAACAAGTTTATTGGTCCTCCAATGGTAAAGATGGCTAATAACATCCTACAAAAAAGTGAGTTAGTACGAAATGCTGATAAAAATATAAAGAAATAGGGTTATGAGTAAGAAAATTGTGATAATAGGCGGCGAGGGCAATGGAGGGGTCATAGCCGCATGTATAGAGGATAATCGCATTCGGTTCAATGATTTGGAATGGGAAGTTGTTGGTTTTGTTAATGATTATGAGAAAGAGGTTTGTGGTTATCCTGTTTTAAGCGGAACTGATAATATAAAAAAGTTGTTGGATAATTCAGAGTATTATTTTATGTGGGGCATTCATATGATTGGTCGGAATGTTTTGACAGAAAAAGTGTTTAGAAAGGTAGATATACCGAAAGAACGCTTTGCAACAATCATTCATAAGACAGCTTTTGTATCTCAAAGTGCAATATTGGAACCTGGGGTATTTATCATGTCTAACTGTTATGTAGGTCCTCAATCTCATATAGGACAATGCACATTAATGATGGCCAATTCCTTAATAGGTCATAACACGACGGTTGGTCCTTTATGTCACTTCTCTGTGGGTTCTATTACTAGTTCTTATATAACAATAGGAAAATGTTCGGATGTCACTTTGGGAGCAAAGGTTATTGAGAAAAGAAAAATTGGTGACTTTGCAGTAGCAGGTGCTGGTAGTTTGGTAACCCATGATATTCCGGATTATGAGATTCATGTAGGTACACCTGCTAAGTTTATGAAACGTGTCAGAGAGGATTAGTGATGATAAAGTTTTTAGATTTACAAAAAATAACTCAGAAATATTCTGATGAGATTCACGAAGCGGTTGACCGTGTTGTAGATTCTGGTTGGTATTTGCAGGGGAAAGAAAATGAGAAGTTTGAGGTGAACTATGCACACTATATAGGTACTAAATATACCATTGGTTGTGCGAATGGTTTGGATGCACTTATTTTGATTTTTCGTGCTTATATAGAATTAGGTATAATGGAACCTGGTGATGAAGTTATTGTGCCGGCCAATACTTACATAGCATCCATATTGGCTATTTCAGAGAATGATTTAAAGCCGGTTTTGGTGGAGCCAAGCCTTGAAACGTATCAAATTGATGATTCTAAGATAGAAGAAGTCATAACAACAAGAACGAAAGCTATTTTGATAGTTCATCTTTATGGTCAATGTGCTTATACAGATAAGATTGGAGAGCTGTGTAAAAAGTACAATTTGAAATTAGTGGAGGATAATGCGCAGGCTCATGGGTGTAAGTTTAACGGTCGAAAGACAGGTTCTTTAGGTGATGCGGCCGGGCATAGCTTTTATCCGGGTAAAAATCTTGGTGCATTTGGTGATGCCGGTGCGGTGACTACTAATGATGAGGATTTGGCAAAAGTAGTTCGTGCTGTTGCTAATTATGGTTCCCGGCAGAAATATATTTTCAAATATTGTGGAAGAAATAGTCGGTTAGATGAAATCCAGGCAGCTGTTTTGGATGTAAAGTTGAAGCATTTGGATGAAGATATAGCGATTCGTAAAGAAGTGGCGAAGTATTATATAGAACATATCACTAACCCTCAGATAATACTTCCTGTAATAAAGAACCGGGATGCACATGTATTTCATATCTTCACAATCCGCACAAAAAAACGTGATGAATTGCAGAGGTATTTAACTGATAATGGAGTACAAACACTTATCCATTATCCAAAGCCTCCTCATAAACAAGAATGTTATAAAGAATGGAATGACTTCTCGTATCCTATAACAGAACAGATTCATAATGAGGTGTTGAGTATTCCTGTCAGTCCTGTAATGGTAGATCAAGAAGTTAAAATAGTAGTGGAATTATTGAACACATGGAAATGATATGGCAAAAATAACAGTTGTAATGCCTGCCTATAACGCAGCGAAATATATAAAAGAAGCCATTGATAGTGTTCTTAATCAGACTTTCCTGGATTGGGAATTGGTAATTGTTGATGATTGTTCTACTGATTCTACATATTCTATAATTCTTCAATATGAATTGCAAGATAGTCGTATTAGAGTATATCAAATGCCTCAAAATTCCGGTTCTGCTTTTTCGCCAAGAAAAAAAGCTGTTTCTGAAGCCACATCTGAGTGGATCTCAAGTCTTGATGCTGACGACTATTATGAGCCTTACTTCTTGGAAAAATTATACAATCGCATATTGGAAACAAAAGCGGATATTGTAGTTCAAAGAATGATTTGCATTACGGATGGCGGAGAAGTTATTGATACTATACCAAAGACTAATTTTGACATATCTCAAATTCTTACGGGAGAAGAGGCGTGTATGCTTACAATCAATGGTTGGGATATTGGCTGTAATGCTGTGCATCGCACTGTATATGAAAAAGTATGGGCTCGATATCATGATTCTTATATAGGAATGAATGCTGATGAATTGTTGACAAGAAAGAGGCTTTTGTGTGCCGACAAAGTCGCTTTCTCAGATGGTAAGTATTTCTATCGAAAAAATATGCAGTCTATAACCAATTCTTTTTCAACTAAACTTTTTGATATATTACAGACTAATATTTTATTGAAAGATATAATTGTACAGCACTTTGGAGAAATTTCATCAGAAAGCATAAAAATGGAACAGCAAATGTTTGGCGGTGTGCTAAGTTGTGCCGTTTTATATTGTAATTACAGATGCAATATTCCTATTGCGGAACGGAATATTATTAGAAATAAACTAAAGCAGTCTTGGACAAATTTAGATTGGGCTTGTTTGAAATCCTATTTACCATTTTGGCGTTATTTTCTATTTCATGTGAACTTTGAAATGATGATGTTTCTGATTGAAATATATCAGTATGCAAAAAGAAAAAAATAATTATAGGCTTATTTTTAAAGGTACCGCATTATTTGGCGGTGTACAGGTCTTCAATATTCTTATAAATTTAGTGCGTGGCAAACTGATTGCAGTGTTGCTTGGGCCTGAGGGGATGGGAATATCTTCTTTGTTAACGTCTTCTGCTAATACCATTCAACAATTTTCGGGTCTTGGATTAAATTTTTCTGTTGTAAAGGAAATTGCTGAAGTCAAAGAAAAGGGGGATTTGGCATATTTATCTTGGATTATACCCATTATCAGATGTCTGTTGCGAAGTACTGCCATTATTGGTGCCTGCTTTTCTGTCTTTTTTTCTTCTTATCTTAGTATTTGGACCTTTGGAGTAGACGACTATAAATGGTATTTTGTATTTCTTTCGATAGTGGTTTTCTTCACTACAATGTCTAATGGGGAATTGTCTATACTACAGGGGTTCCATGAAGTTAGGAAGTTAGCGTTAGCTTCTGTTGTTGGTTCTGTTGTAGGATTGGTTGTTGGTATTCCTCTTTACTATATGTATGGTTATGATGGCATCCTACCTGCCATGATAGCATTGTCTCTGTCCACCTATATTTTTTATCGCTTTTCTTCTCGCAAGATTGATTCCCTTCTTAAGAAAAACTCTGTATTAAAAGAGGAGAAAACTTGGAAAGAAAAGATGGGGATTACAAAGAAAATCCTCTTGCTGGGATTAGTCTTGATGGCGGCATCTTTATTAGGTACATTGACAAATTATTTATTAAATACCTTTATTGGGCATAACGGTTCTTTAGTTGATGTAGGGCTTTATCAAGCAGCTAATTCTATAACAAATCAATATGTAGGTCTTGTATTTGCAGCTATGGCACTTGATTTCTTTCCTCGTTTGTCAGCAGTTTGTACTGATAATGATAAAGTTAAGAAATTAGTTAATCAGCAATCAGAGATTGTGGTATTGATTGTTGCTCCTATTGCAATTTTTGTGATCGTTGCAGCTCCATTGATAATAAAAGTATTATTGACAGAAACTTTTTTACCATTAATACCGGTAGTACGTTTAATGGCTGTAGGTATTTTCTTTAAAGCCATAGCTTTCCCAATGGGCTATATCTCTTTTTCTAAAGGGGACAAGAGGTTCTTCTTTTGGTTTGAAGGAGTATGGGGAAATTGTAAGAACTTGCTATTGAATTGTCTTTTTTACTATTATTGGGGAATAGTAGGTATAGGCTTTTCTTTTGTGATTTCTTACGTTATAGGGGTTTTATTATATGTGTATTTTACAAATAAATTATATGCATTCCAGTATGAAAGTAGTGTTTTAGTGATGATTGCTGCATTAGGAATGATGTTGTGTGCTGCTTTTGCATGTAGCTATATTACTAATACTACAATTTCGTATATTTTGATGATCGTAATACTGTTATTTGCAGTCTGTTACAGTCTTTATGAATTTAATCAAAGGGTGCATTTGCTTGATTGGAAAAAGAAGGAATAATGATTACTATTTTATTAAACTGCTATGTTTAAGCTTATATACTCAAAAGAAGAGATAGATAGATATTATGACTATGTAGTCACTCTTGCTCAAAAAGCTTTCTATGCTAATAATATTAAAAAATCAATATCTAATATTGAATTAGCTGCTAACTTGCAATATTACTATAATAGTATCTACACAGATATGCGTCTTGAGGAACTGATTTTAAGTATTTCAAGGAAGCTCTTGCCAGTATCTTTAATATCAGGTAGAAAAAAACGTTATCTGTTTTATGATTCTTTGGGCGCTGATAGACAAGGTTTAACTCAACAGTATATTGAGGCTTTGAATGATTTGCATAGTGAATATTTATTTGTTTTTGAAAATGAGTCGGATGCTCGTGGGATAAAGCGAGATGAAATTTTATCCATGCTTCAGGATAAATCAGATGTCCGAATTTTGGAACTATGGAAATTTGGCAATTATGAGAATCAGATAAATATTTTGTATAATGCCATTATGGAATATTCTCCATCTACTATATTTATGCATCTTTGTCCTCAAAGTTGTGTTCCTTTAGTTGTTTTTTCAGCATTTCCCAATATTATAAAATATCAGATAAATTTGACAGATCATGCTTTCTGGTTAGGAAGTAAAGTTTTGGATTATTCTTTGGAGTTTCGTAATTATGGTTATACTGTTTCTGTAGAAAAAAGGTATATAAAGCAAAGTAAAGTGCTATTGTTCCCGTATTATCCGGTTGTTCAGGAAGAGTTCTTTGAGGGTTTTCCATTGCAAGCAAAAGATAAAATTGTAATATTCTCCGGTGGATCTTATTATAAGATTTATGATAAGAGTAATACTTATTTTGAATTGTTGAAGAATATGTTATTGGAGAATGATAATGCTATTGTTTTATTTGCAGGATTTGGTAATGAAAAGCCTTTTTTGAATTTTATACATGAAAATCATTTTGAGGATAGGATTGTATTGTCAGGTTATAGAAAAGATATTAATGAAATTTTTAAGAACTGTGATATCTATATGAATACTTTTCCTTTGAGTGGTGGGTTGATGTCCCAATATGCGGCTATACATTCTAAACCTATTTTGGCACTTTCTGATGGGAAAAGAGCTGTCGAAGACATTGTGTGTACTCGCAAATACGGTAAAATATCATGTTATAGTAAAGATGAGTTCTTAGAAGAGGCGCAACATCTAATTAGCGATGTGAATTATAGAAGAGAAAAAGGCGATTTTATGAGAGAATTGATAATGGGAAAAGAACAATTTAAGGAAAACCTTAATAATTTATTGAATAATAGATATTTAGGACGAGAACCGAAAATAATTCCTGTTGACTACGAAAGTTTCTTTAATACTTATTATTATAGGTTGAATAATACTGAATATGCAGTGGAAGCCGTCATGTGTAAAAGTCTGAAATGGAAAGTTGGACTTGTTTTTCCTAAGGTGTTGGTGAATACTTTATGTATTTTGCCACATTTGTTAATGGGTAAGTTAAGAAAGAAAAAAGGGATTATGAGAACTTATTGGCATTGACTATTGGTATCCATAGGTGAGGCGTCAAAATTGGACGCTAACAATATAATTGTATTTTCAATATGACTTCATTAACACGGAAAAATACGTGTATTATAGTAGTAACGTTTAATCCGTCTACAGAGTTTACTCGAAATGTTTCAAGGTATCTGGAAATAGCAGATAAGGTTATAATAGTAGATAATAATTCTGCTATAGACGTAGCAGCTCTTGTTCCTACTAATGTTGATGTCAATAAGGTCGTATTTATCAATTCAGAAGTAAATAATGGCATAGCTTGGGGGCTAAATCAGGGACTAACTAAGGCCATATTCATGGGGTATGAATATGTATTGTCGTTTGATCAGGATAGCTATCCTGTATCAAATATATTAGAGTTGTATGCTTCCATCGCAAATATTAATAGAAAGATTGGTCTGTTAGGTACATCGTTTACAGATGAGGAAATTCAAGTTAATTGTGTACATGTGAAGAAAACCCTGACAATTATTACGTCAGGAGCTCTTCATATTCTATCTAAAATTCCTCAAATAGGCCTTTATGATGAATCTCTTTTCATTGATTCTGTTGATTTTGATTTTGCTTTAAGAGTGAAGTCGAAAGGTTTTGAAGTCCTTCGAGTAAAGGAGCCTTTGATTTGCCATCATTTAGGCAACCCTATTAAAAAAATGGGGATACAATCTTCTAATCATTCTTCTTTTAGGCGTTATTATATGGCGAGAAACCACGTAATTATATTAAAAAGATATTGGAAGCAGTTCCCTTTATGGGTATTAAAGAAGAATCTATTTTTTATGATACAATTGCTTAAAATGATGATTTTAGAAGGGGATAAGAAGGCTAAATTATGTCTAACGCTAAAAGGTTTTCATGATGCTTTCAAAAATAAATAGCGTGAATATTTTTAGGTATGCAATGATGATGTTAATCCCTTTGATGATGATTTTCATCTCGCAATTATACCTTATAAAATATATTCTACTTCTTACGATAGCATTAACCGTACCCAAACGATTTTTATCTTCGAAAGATTTGATTTTTTTTCTTGTTATTTATGTTTTACTGGGTTTTTGGGGAATAGCTATGGGGGTAGTCCATATGACTGATAATCCATTGCTTTTCATAACTACATCTGTTATTTACCCATTGTTCTTTTTCCCGATTATAACCCAGATGAAGAGTACAAGCGATTACAATGCTGTTATTAGAATAATGTTTTGGGCTCACGTGTTTATTGTAGCATACGATTTGATTTATGCATTCAGTATTATATATGGTTATAGTTTTCCAAACATTTATCCTATTGACGATGATGTTACATTCACTTATTATGGTGACGATGGAAGTAGAATGAACTTTGTGAATCTGAATACCATTACATATACGACACCTATTTTTTTTATGTTATGGTTGACACGCTATAAGATTGGAATACCTTATCTCTTTCAAACAATCGTTCTCATAGCAACATTATTCTTATTTGTACTCTCTGGAAGAAGAAGCTTAATGTTGATCTTTGTTTTGGTTCCATTTGGAGCCTATTTCTTTAAAAATTTATTGTCAAAAGAAAAGGAAATCGTTTTAAAACGAACACTATTCTCTTTTATTATTCTAATTTGTTGTATTCTAATATATGTCTCAACCACATTGCCTGAGTTGTTTAATAACTATGTAGAAATTTTTTTGAAGGCTTTTGATAGTGGCAAGGAACCTACAAAGTTTGCGCAACATAAAGCTTTGGTGGATGCTTTTAAGGAAAGCCCCATTTTGGGTCATGGAGATGGCGCCTTATTTTATGAGCCATTTCCGGGTCGAAACATATTCATGTCAAAAATGGAACTAACTTATCAGTTAGGGTTGGCTCAGCGAGGAATTGTGGGGGGGATTTTACTATGCATTTCTTACATTGGGCTTTTGTTATATGGTGTTTATCTGTCTTATAAGACTAAAGATATTGTTTTTATAGCATTCTTATTTGGTCTTTTCTTTATGCTTATAGCAAATGCTACAAATCCTGTTATGGCTTCTTTTGATCTTCTGATTCCATTTTTCTTATGTTGGGCAAAAGTGAATTCTACAAAATTATATAAGTTGAGCAATGGATAAAAACAAAATTTCGGTATGTATTGCCACTTATAATGGGGAAAAATATATTAAAGAGCAAATAAACTCTATTCTTCCTCAACTTAAGAATTGTGATGAAATAATCATTTCAGATGATCACTCGTCAGATAAAACGCTTGATGTTATTTTTCAGATAAATGATTCAAGAATACAAGTCTATCTGAATGATAAAGAAAAAGGCTATACTTCAAATTTCGAGAATGCTTTGAGTAAGGCTACAGGCTCTATTATATTTTTGGCGGATCAAGATGATATTTGGAAGTCGAACAAAGTTGAAGTGTTGCAAAAGAGCCTGGAAGATAGTGATTTAGTTGTATCGGATGCTGAAGTAGTTAATGGAGATTTGGATGTAATTTCTCCTTCTTTTTTTGTATTAGGCAACAAGTATACTAGCTTTTGGGGGAATATATTCAAATTCGCATATTTGGGGTGTTGTATGTGTTTTAAAAGGAAAGTTTTAGAAAAGGCTCTTCCATTTCCTAAACAGCATAAATTGTGTACACACGATAATTGGCTTTTTATGGTAGCATCTGCTTTTTATACAACCAAGATTTTGCCCATGCAATTAATCTCCTATAGACGGCATGGTAGTAATACTTCAATGGGAGCTGAAAAAGTTATAAAAAGAAATTCACCGTTTTTCATGATAAAATATAGGTTGTATTTATTAACACACATATTTCTTAGAAAACTTCTTTCTAACAATTGATTCGTAAGTTTAATTGTTAACGTCCAATCTTGCTATATTGCCTCAAAGTCAATAAAATCAGAGAATACTGGCAGCAAGTACAGATTTTAAAAAGGTAAATAAATCATGGAAATGAAAATTTCTCTTATCACTGTTACTTACAATAGTGCTATGACACTACGAGATACTATTGAATCGGTATTATCGCAATCCTATCCAAACATAGAATATATAATCGTTGATGGGCAATCACAAGATAGTACATTGTCGCTGATCAAGGAATATGAGCCTTTGTTCAAGGGCAAGCTTCGATGGATCTCAGAATGTGATAAAGGCCTTTATGATGCAATGAACAAAGGTTTTCGAATGGCTGCTGGTGATGTTATAGGTATTATAAATTCAGATGATTTACTCGCAGAGCCCACAGTTATTGCAAAGGTAATGAATGTTTTCAGGGAACATCCTGATGCTGATGCAGTTTATGCTGACCTTTATTATGTAGCACAGAATGACACATCAAGAATAATACGACATTGGATTTCTGGAACACAGTATTCTTTTAAATACGGCTGGCATCCAGCTCATCCCACATTTTATGTGAAACGTGAGGTTTATCAGAAATATGGCTTGTTTGACCTTAATTTTAAATTTGCTGCTGATTTTGAATTAATGCTTCGATTGATAGAAAGAGAACATATAAAATTGATATATTTTCCGGAAGTGTTAGTTCGAATGAGACTTGGGGGAACTACAAGTAAAAACCTTACAAATATTAAAAAAGGTAATATTGAATGTATTAGAGCTTTTAAAAAGAATGGAATAAAGGTGAGCTGTTTATATCCTTTGTTTCGGTTACTACCTAAATTAAAACAATATTTTCATTGATGAGAAAAATAGCATTGATAACCGGTATTACCGGTCAGGACGGCTCTTTTTTGGCCGAGTTTTTAATTGAAAAAGGCTACGAGGTTCACGGTATTCTTCGTCGTTCTTCCTCTTTTAATACAAATCGTATTGAACATCTTTATTTGGATGAATGGGTACGTGATATGAAGAAAGACCGTCTGATAAATCTTCATTATGGAGATATGACGGATAGCAGTTCACTAATCCGTATCATTCAGTTGGTCCAGCCTGACGAAATATATAACCTTGCTGCTCAAAGCCATGTGAAGGTTAGTTTTGATGTACCTGAATATACTGCGGAATCGGATGCTGTTGGTACTCTCCGTATGTTGGAGGCTGTCCGTATTTTAGGATTGGAGAAGAAAACAAGGATTTATCAGGCATCTACTTCCGAGTTATTTGGTAAGGTGCAGGAAATACCTCAAAAGGAGACAACTCCTTTTTATCCCCGCAGTCCTTATGGAGTTGCCAAGCAGTATGGTTTCTGGATAACGAAGAACTATCGTGAGAGCTACGGAATGTTTGCCGTTAACGGTATTCTATTTAACCATGAAAGTGAACGAAGAGGAGAGACTTTTGTTACCCGTAAGATAACGTTGGCTGCTGCCCGTATTGCCCAAGGTTTTCAGGATAAGTTGTATTTGGGAAATTTAGATTCGCTCCGTGACTGGGGATATGCCAAGGACTATGTGGAATGTATGTGGTTGATGCTCCAGCATGACATACCTGACGATTTTGTGATAGCTACCGGAGAGATGCATACTGTTCGCGAGTTTGCTGGTTTGGCTTTCAAGGAGGTTGGCATTGAACTTAGTTGGGAAGGTGAAGGTGTGAATGAGAAAGGTATTGATATAAAGACTGGTAAGGCATTGGTTGAAATTGATCCCCAATATTTCCGTCCTTGCGAAGTTGAGCAGTTATTAGGTGACCCGACAAAGGCTAGGACCTTACTCGGTTGGAATCCTACAAAGACTAGTTTTCCGGAATTGGTAAAGATAATGGTAGCCCATGATATTCCTTTCGTTAAAAAACTATACTTGAAGGCTCATTTGGAATCTTAATTTTTTTATTCTTTCATGAAACTTTTATTCATAGGAGCTTCCGGGTTCTTGGGTAAGAATGTGTGTCCTCTTTTGGAAAGGAGATATAATGTTACAACTCTGGGGTTGCTGCCGCAGGATGACTACACTGTAGACATTGCGAAGGAGGTTCCAGTGTTGTGTGAGCGTTATGATGTTGTACTCCATGCTGCAGGAAAAGCTCATTCTGTGCCTAGAAATGAGGCCGAAAAACAGATATTCTTTGATGTGAACCTGCAGGGGACAAAGAATCTGTGTATTGCTTTGGAGAAAAGAGGAGTACCAAGAGCATTTATATTTATTTCTACAGTGGCTGTTTATGGTTGTGATTATGGTGAGAATATTACGGAGGAACACCCTTTGGATGGAAGTACACCTTATGCTATGAGTAAACGTTTGGCGGAGGAATACTTGCAGGAATGGTGCAGAAAGCATAACGTTATTTTAGGTATAATCCGCCCTTCTTTGATTGCTGGTCCCAATCCTCCAGGAAATCTAGGAGCCATGATTCATGGTATCCATAGTGGAAAATATCTCAGTATTGCCGGAGGCCGGGCGCGGAAGAGTGTATTGATGGTGCAGGATATTGCAAAGCTGGTTCCTCTGTTGGCAGAGAAGGGAGGTATCTATAATGTATGTGACAGCTGTCAGCCTACTTTTAGAGAGCTTGAAGTTATTATTTGCAGGCAACTGAATAAGAAATTACCTTTATCAATACCATACTGGGTAGCTAAATGTATGGCTTTAGTGGGTAATTGCATGGGGAAGAAAGTTCCAATCAATTCTTTGAAGTTGGATAAGATTACGAAATCATTGACTTTCAGCAATGAAAAGGCGATACGTGAGTTGGGATGGAAACCGACTGATGTACTGGAAAACTTCAAGATAGAATGAATGTATATTTAGGTATTATATTGGCTGGGCTAGGCATTGTATTTTTAGGATTCATATGCATTCAGCTTTGGTTTTATTGGATAAACAAAAACTGATGATGTATTATGTGGTAGTACTGGTTTTGCTATTTATAGCAGAACTTTTTTATTTTAAGATAGCCGATAAGTGCAATATCATTGATAAGCCTAATGAGAGAAGTTCTCATGCCCGTGTAACTTTGCGTGGTGGTGGGATTATTTTCTACTTTGGTGTACTGGTTTGTTTCTTAACGAATTACGGAGAATATCCTTGGTTTATATTAGCATTAACTCTAATCTCCTTTATCAGTTTTGTGGATGATATTCGTTCTACTTCTCAAGGTTTAAGATTAGTGTTTCATTTTACTGCTATGGCTTTGATGTTTTATCAATGGGGGTTGTTTTCTCTTTCCTGGTGGTGGATCATCGTAGCATTGATAGTTTGTACAGGCATTATCAATGCCTATAATTTTATGGATGGTATCAATGGAATTACCGGTGGTTACTCATTGGTTGTTCTAAGTGCATTGGCTTACATTAATGCTGAAATAAAGGAATTTGTGGAGCCTGTTTTGATTTATACGGTTTTATGCTCTGTTCTGGTCTTTTGTTTCTTTAATTTCCGTAAGAAAGCGAAGTGCTTTGCCGGTGATGTAGGCTCTGTGAGTATTGCTTTTATTATTCTTTTCTTAATAGGTAAACTTATAATTAAAACTGAGAACTTCAGCTGGATTATCCTGTTGTCTGTTTATGGTGTTGATAGTGTTCTTACTATCATTCATCGCTTAATGCTTCATGAAAACATTGGTTTACCTCACCGCAAACATATGTATCAGTTGATGGCAAATGAATTGAAGATACCTCATGTAGCGGTTTCACTGATTTATATGGCTATGCAGGTAGTTGTAATAGTAGGGTATATATATTTCTCGAATTATGGTTATTTATACTTATTGTGTACCATCTTGTTACTTAGTCTGATTTATATTGGATTTATGAAGCAATACTTCTACTTACATATTTCTAATATTAGGATTCAGAAATAAGAGGGTGATGGTTTTATAGGGTGTTTATTACTGTGGACGGATATCCACATAATTGTGGAAAAAATACTCAAAATCGGAAAAATATCTTATATGATCTTAGTGTAAGTGGTTGATATATAGTTTGATGTAGCTTTAATAATAGCTTTGGCATGCGTCTTGCATTATGTAATGTGAGAGCAAACAAGAAATGTTTAACTTAAACAATTTGAATTATGAAAAAGTTATTTTTAGCAGTAGCATTGGTAATGGGATTGGGTACTTCAGTAGCATTTGCTGACAACATGGTATCAGATGTTGAAATCGCAACGATGATCAACGAGTTTAAACCGATTGATGTGAAGGAACTTCCGCAGGCAGTTCAGGATGCCATTAAAGAAAACTACTCGGAAGCGACTATCAAAGAAGCAGCCGTTGAAGTTGCTGAGGATGGAACTAAGACTTACAAGGTGACATTGGTGGATGCAGCCGGTACAGAAAATCCGGTCCTTTTCAATGAAAAAGGGGAAGTTCAGAAGTAATAGGTCTTTATTAATATTATATTAAAAGGGAGGGCAGAAATTTGATTTACTCATATCTGCTTCCTCCCTTTTTGCTTTTATTTACTATTTGTATTTTTTTATATAGGTAAATTGGAGATTATGTTTTTTGAACATACGGGTAATTTATCCTCTTGCCCCATATTTACGAATACTGTGGCGCAGAGTACTGTCCATTGGTCGCCATAAGTCATGGTACTGCTGTGGTTATAACCTAAACAATGTCCATATTCATGGAACATAGCTTGCCGCGCATAGTTGTGTGGATTAGATCCCAGCGGTGTTGCGTCAAAATAGACTCCGGTGTAACAATAGTCTGCCAATCCGTAGGTGGTACCTCCTCCCAGACCGCCAACACCTGATACGCGACCTAATACGAGGCCTCCATGACTGCGGATTCTCTGGCGTAATGCATCCAGGTTGATGGCATTTCCTCCGTTATCTTTCAGTTTGCCTTCGTATTTATTCATCTCTGTGTTAAACTCTTCTGAAGAGAACATGAAAGCCATATTGGTGGCCAATGCTACCCCGTGACGACATAATAATGGATTCATGTGCCGCCAATAAGCGTGTCCGTTGTCGGCTGAATAAGCCGAGAAACGAATGAACCATCGACTGTCTATCTGCTCTATCTTCTTCATGTATGGATCTTCCGTCCGGATGACAAGCGTAACATCGTCACCGGAAAGTTCCGGTTGTGCAGGTATTACTATCTTTCTGCCGCTACTGGTGGTGAATGTTCGGTCAGAGCTTACGACGGGCAACGGGAAAGTGGCTTCCATGAAAGGATAAATCAGATCGAAATGTGCCAATTCAAGGAATTCGGTACTGATTTTATTGAATCGACATAAAATCGTCACATCATGAATAGCAACAGGTGAGAAGAATTTAACCAATAATTGATGTGCATCCGAGATGGACACTTGCAACGGTGCGTTTACATAAAAGGAACGGTGCTTACTATTATAGAAGATGTCTCGCGGCTCGTTGGCTAAAAACATTGTGTCGGTACGGAAGCGGGAGAAATCTTCTTCACGGATATAAAGCAACCCGTCCAGGCTTTCCGGGTGCCGGTAATCAATGCTGATGTGGGAGATACGACCTGCTTCGATTTTGCAGTTGCTGAAGCGGTATTTGTGTACAAACGATGTACCATCACTGCGGTTTGACTCGATCGTTACGAATCCGGAAAGTGCCTCTTTACTTGGCAATGAGTAAAATGAACGATTTTCCGTGATGTCATAAGATTCAATGCTTTCCGTACCGGAGTATTCACCATTTGCACTGAGACCGGCATATATTCCTTCGGCATCGTCAAATGTGATGTCGATTTTGCGTATAAAGCGCCACATATAATCGGACGAGACGTGCAGGTCTATATCAACTTTGCCTACACATCTCTCCAATGTCACAGTCTGCGACTCCGCGGCTTGCTCTTTGCCAATGTGTACTTCTATTTTTTTATAGAAATAAACGTCATCAAGAGGGGCTTTTGCAACCTGGTTCAATAACCAGATATCTGACAATTGCTCGGGTTCTTTGATAGTCGCATTTGATTCCGGATTCGTGGTGGCTAGGAATACAACCGTATAGTCACCGTATCCCAATCCTTCAATGGTCAGTTTGGAGAAGTCGGCCTCCAGCTTTTGATACAGCGGTTTGAGCATTTCTCCCCGATCATTGGCAATGGCATACCACATGCGGGCGATCTGTTCAGGTTCACCGTTGCGTGTCTGTATGGCAGTGTCATCTTCCTGCAATCCAAGAAGAAATGTTACCTGACCGGGGGCAGGCGGCATGAGCCTGTATTCCTGCTCAAGTTCGCCTGAACAGTTGGTCAGTAGCAATGCCAGAAATAATAGTATGATTTTTGCAATCTTCATAGAATTCCTCCTTTATTTTTTTACACAACGTAAGGATGCAAATGCTTCCATCTGCAATTGTCTCTCGGCAATAGCAGTTGTTTCCTTGCCTTCAAACGGTAACCAGTAAGTCCATGCATAACCACCGGGACAGCCGTTGCGTTCGCTTGTCCATAACACGGCTCTTTTTCCGAAAGACGGATTATTGGTTGTAGACTTGTCACCTTTTCCGCCTGCCAAAGGGATAATAAGGTAACGTCCGGTATCTTCAGAAGTAAATTTCACATAGTGTTGCGTTCCTGTTACACCAGTTGGAGTAGTCAGGGTTCCTTCGCCAACGTGGAGTGTAGCGGTTATTTTTTCTCCGTTTCCTGCTATATAAGTGCCGGGAATTTCCTGATTTTTGGGGAGAAGAGAGTTTAGTTCGCTGCGGGTTGGTACACGGTAACCTTCCGGACAAGGCATATGGGTATCGTTTTGCCAAGGTATGTCGGCTGTTTGATTACCCAGATTGTTTGAGGGGTTATATCCTTGCCAGGGGGTGTACATATACTTCCGTCCATACTGGAACAAACCACCGATACTGCTGACCCAGCCATTACGGTACATCTCTTCAACGGTAGTAGCACCGTCTAAGGGATATACTTGGTCTTCCAGATCCCGGCTGCGTGCATTGAATGCCATCCAAATGCTGCCACCCATTTCAACGGTCTCGATCTGCTTGTCGCTCGGAGCCACACGAATCTCTACATAATCATAAGAGCCGCTTAGCAAAGCATTTTTTAAATGTACCAGAATTGTATAGCCCAGTCGGCCACTACCTTGTGGTGCCACTGATACATTGAATGCTGATACTATGCCTTCTGTCTCTTCAGATACCGACATCTCACTGAGATTCACGCCACTGTCAGTGCCTTCTGTGGCTGATATGTCAATTCGGGTGTCGGAAACAAATGCCAGTTTCATGTCACTGACTCCTGTGGCGGGTACCTCTACTATATTATTCTCATAATCCACAGTTACGCCTTCCGGGATTTTGGATTGGGAAGCATTAAGCAGGATACGATGCTCCGTATCAGGTTTCCCGATAATTGTTTCGCCTTCTTCCCAGGGCTTGATTTCGAAGATTCCTTCTACTGTGGCACCTACGTTGAGTATTGATAGTTCGTAAACCTTATTACGCTCTATACTTGGCAATTGCATCTTGAGACTGATGGGAATTTCATTGTATGTACCACGCAGGATAATATTAACAGGACGTTTGCTTTCGAAAATGCGGAAGATTCCCTGTTGTTCTCCACCGAAAGCTGGATCAAATTTTTTTAAGTAACTTACTGTTTTATCTGATGCGGAAGCGTTTTCTATGAACGGATATGTTTCAGCTGGAGCATCCTTTACGATTATTTCTTTGATTAATGTTTTGCTGTCTGCTGTAGTATTCAGGTCTATACGGGCTACACCGCGTTTCATGCCAACGTTAATTTCCTGATTGCTGCGTGTTTGGGGAGTACTTTCCAATTCAACAATTGCAGCCATAAAGTCAGGAGCTGAATTATTGTGCAGCCCTTCGCCGATGGTCATATTGCGGAATTCTTCTTCGGTAATACCTTCTTCCTGAACCGGAAGTGTCACTCCGGTGAGGAAGTATAGCCGTGATCCACTGAGTGCGGAAATACTGGACTGGCCATTGGATTCGGGGGTTAATTGTTGCGTCTTGTACAAGTTGCCATCGCTGAACTGGAAAACTGACACATCCCGTAATTCCTCAGAAGAATCTGAACCGGAAGTCGTAATTCCTTTCACTACTAATGAATAAGTTTGTTGTTTGCCTTCTCCCTCAAACGATGCGTCATCTGAGCAGGCGCCTAAAAACAACGTTCCCAGCAAGGCGGGAACAATGATTTTTTTGTAAGAGTGATTCATGTTTTTTGTAAAATGTTATATTGAATATTGATAGTTTTTTCGGATATTTTTCCGAAAACGGGTGCAAAAATATATAATTTTTTAATATGAGAATTCCTTAGTACCGGATTTTAAGATATTCTTCTTTTATGAACATATATACGAATCTATTGTAGTCTGTGAATTATGTCATATTGTAATCTATAGCCTCGTATTCTCCCTCCTACAATCTTTGTTGCTTTCCTTTTGTAATCTCAAGTCTTTTTGTATCTTTGTTCCCGACCCCAAATCTATTACAAAATGAAAGTACTAACTATCCATGATCTGAAAATTATCAAGAAAAGGGCAGAAGGCACGCTCTTGCTACGCGAAGAAAGCAATGAGACAGTTGCGGAGCAGTGCTGTGGGTTGGCATTGGGAACCGAGCATCTGCAAATTCTGATTTGTGGCGGTACAGGTTGCAAGGCATCCGACAGCCACATTATTGCTGAACGTCTTCAGCAAGCACTCGAGAGAAATAATATTGCCGACAAGGTGGACATTATCACTACCGGTTGTTTCGGCTTTTGTGAAAAGGGACCTATCGTAAAGATTATCCCTGATAACACTTTCTATACCCAGGTGGTTCCTGATGATGCCGACGAGATAGTCAGAGAGCATATTATCGGGGGACGGAAGATAGAACGGCTGCTCTACATCGATCCGAAGACGGAGAAGACCGTCAGTGACTCCAAGCACATGGATTTCTATCGGAAGCAGATGCGCATCGCTTTGCGTAACTGTGGTTTTATCGATCCCGAAAACATTGAGGAATATATTGCACTGGATGGCTATATGGCATTGGCAGATAGTCTGCTCCATAAAAAGCCGGAGGAAGTGATTGACGTGATAAAACGTTCCGGACTTCGCGGACGCGGCGGTGGTGGTTTCCCTACCGGACTGAAGTGGGAGTTTGCCAATAAGCAGAAAGCCGACATGAAATATGTGGTGTGTAATGCCGATGAAGGGGATCCCGGTGCTTTTATGGATCGCTCCATCATGGAAGGTGATCCGCACTCCATAGTTGAGGCAATGGCAGTTTGCGGTTATTCCATTGGTTCTCCGAAAGGATTGGTTTATATCCGGGCAGAATATCCGCTGGCCATACAAAGATTGAAAGTTGCTATTGCCCAGGCACGTGAATACGGGTTGCTGGGGAAGAATATATTCGGTACGGATTTCAGTTTTGATATTGAGATACGTTACGGAGCGGGAGCGTTCGTATGTGGTGAGGAAACTGCACTTATCCATTCTATGGAAGGAAAGCGCGGTGAACCTACCTTGAAGCCTCCTTTCCCTGCCGAAGCCGGTTATCTGGGTAAGCCGACCAATGTGAATAATGTGGAGACGCTTGCCAATATTCCTATTATCCTGACAAAGGGAGCGGAGTGGTTCTCTTCTATCGGTACGGAACGCTCGAAAGGGACAAAAGTATTTGCCTTGGCCGGTAAGATTAACAACGTCGGCTTGATAGAAGTGCCAATGGGTACGACACTGCGTGAGGTGATTTATGAAATTGGCGGTGGCATTAAGGGAGGAAAGAAATTCAAGGCGGTGCAGACGGGCGGCCCTTCAGGGGGATGCCTGACAGAAAAGCACTTGGATACACCGATTGACTTTGACAACTTGCTGGCGGAAGGCTCGATGATGGGGTCCGGTGGTATGATTGTAATGGATGAAGACGATTGTATGGTTTCTGTGTCACGCTTCTATCTCGATTTTACGGTGGAAGAATCATGCGGAAAATGTACGCCATGCCGTATTGGTAACAAGCGCCTGCTGGAACTGCTGAACAAGATAACCGAAGGACGAGCCACGATGAAAGATCTGGATATACTTTCTACATTGGGAAAGGTGATAAAGGATACCGCCTTGTGCGGACTGGGACAGACTTCGCCCAATCCGGTACTGTCTACGCTCAATAACTTTTATGATGAATACGTAGAGCATGTGAGGGATAAAACCTGCCGTGCGAAGCAGTGCAAATCATTACTGACTTATACCATTAATCCGGAACTATGTATTGGTTGCCATCTTTGCTTTAAACATTGTCCGGCTGATGCCATTCTGGGTGATGTGCGCAAACCGCATGTCATCAATCCGGACAAGTGCATTAAGTGCGGCATGTGCATGGCACGCTGTAAATTCAAAGCAATCAATGTCTGCTAAAAACTACTGCTATGGAAGAAAAACAAATAACCCTGCAAATAGACCGCCATTATATTACCGTGCCCGAAGGCTCGACTATCCTGGAAGCCGCACGGAAAATCGGTATAGATATACCTACCCTTTGTCATATTGATTTGAAGGGTACTTGCGTTAAGAATAATCCGGCTTCGTGCCGTATCTGTGTCGTGGAGGTGGAAGGACGCCGTAATCTGGCTCCCGCCTGCGCCACCCGTTGTACAGAAGGAATGGTGGTGCGTACCAGTACCCTGCGTGTGATGAATGCCCGCAAGGTGGTGGCTGAACTGATACTTTCGGATCATCCGAATGATTGCCTTACCTGTCCGAAGTGCGGCAACTGTGAGTTGCAGACTTTGGCATTACGTTTTAATATCCGGCGGATGCCTTATAATGGTGGGGAACTTTCGCCTCGTAAGCGTGAAGTCACTTCGTCCATTGTGCGGAATATGGATAAGTGTATATTCTGCAGACGTTGCGAGAGTGTATGCAATGAAGTGCAGACGGTAGGCGCCTTGGGAGCCATTCGCCGTGGTTTTAATACTACGATTGCTCCGGCTTTCGATAAGATGATGAGCGATAGTGAATGTACTTATTGCGGACAATGTGTAGCTGTTTGTCCGGTAGGGGCATTGACGGAACGTGATCATACTAACCGCTTGTTGCTGGATCTGGAAAATCCGGATAAGGTAGTTATTGTACAGACAGCTCCGGCCGTTCGTGCGGCTCTGGGAGAAGAATTCGGACTGCCTGCCGGGACGTTAGTAACGGGAAAGATGGTGTACGCCCTTCGTGAATTGGGTTTTGATTATGTATTTGATACAGACTTTGCCGCCGACCTTACCATCATGGAAGAAGGTGCCGAGATATTGAATCGCCTGACACGCTATATGAATGGGGATAAATCTGTTCGCCTGCCTATCCTGACTTCCTGTTGTCCGGCATGGGTGAATTTCTTTGAACATCATTTCCCCGATATGCTTGATATTCCTTCTACGGCACGCTCGCCACAGCAGATGTTCGGTAGCATTGCCAAGACATTCTGGGCGGAGAAGATGGGTATTCCGCGTGAAAAGCTGGTAGTGGTATCTATTATGCCTTGTCTGGCGAAGAAGTATGAGTGCGACCGCAATGAGTTTAAGACAGATGGCAGTCCGGACGTGGATTATTCTATTTCTACCCGTGAGCTGGCACGACTTATCAGACGTGCTAACGTAGGTTTTACGCTACTGACGGATAAGGAATTTGATTATCCGATGGGAGCTTCAACAGGTGCCGGTGTCATCTTCGGAACGACCGGTGGTGTGATGGAAGCGGCATTGCGTTCGGTTTATGAGATTTATACCGGGCGGACATTGGAGAATGTAAACTTTGAGCAGGTGCGTGGTCTGGCCGGTGTGCGCCGTGCGACGATTGATCTGGATGGTTTTGAACTGAAGGTGGGTATTGCTCATGGTCTGGGTAATGCGCGTCAATTGTTGGAAGATATTCGCCATGGGCGGAATGAGTATCATGTGATTGAGATTATGGCATGCCCGGGTGGCTGTATCGGTGGAGGCGGACAACCATTGCATCATGGCAACTCGGAGGTGCTGTATGCACGTGCCAATGCACTGTATCGGGAAGATGCACAGAAGCCTTTGCGTAAATCGCACGAGAATCCGTATATCAAGACTCTGTATGAGGAATATCTGGGTAAACCGCTGAGTGAGACTGCGGAGCGGTTGCTGCATACGCATTATTTCAATAAGGCGATTGATTAACTTATTAAAACGGAGAAACTATGTCAGATATCAAATTAGCCTGTGACGTTGTCGAACAAGTGCGTGCTATTTGTGACAAGCATGGCAACCAGCCGGGCGAACTTATCAATATACTTCATGAAGCGCAGCATCTGCACGGCTATCTGCCGGAAGAGATGCAACGCCTGATTGCTGCAAAGCTGAATGTTCCGGTGTCGCGTGTGTATGGTGTGGTAACATTCTATACTTTCTTTACGATGACTCCTAAAGGTAAACATCCTATTTCGGTGTGTATGGGAACGGCGTGCTACGTACGTGGTTCGGAGAAATTGCTTGAAGAATTCAAGCGCGTGCTGGGCATCGAAGTAGGAGAAACGACACCGGACGGGAAGTTTTCACTTGATTGTCTGCGTTGCGTAGGAGCGTGCGGACTGGCGCCCGTAGTGATGATTGGAGAGAAAGTGTACGGGAGGCTTCAGGCGGTGGATGTGAAGAAAGTGCTGGAAGAACTGGAGTAGCTTCGGTTATAAGGAAGCAGTTGCCGATAGCCTAAGGAGAGAGTTCATATATCGGGCAGTATAAGCAGTTATACCGCCCGATATTTTTATTTATACCGTCCGATATATTTATTTATACCACTCGATATATTTATTTATACCGCTCGGTATAAAAAGACATACCGCCCGGTATAATTTATTATATCAGACGGTATATAAACTCTTCCCTTAGGGAACTAGGAGGTCTCTCCTTAGTGGGGTGGGAGGTCTTCCCTTAGTACACGATCTTGTTCAGTATGCCGTTGAGGTGGGCAATGGCTACTCCGTAGTTTGTCATGGGTACTTGTTGCGCACGTGCCTGTTCAACGCGACTCAGTACATACTTTCTATTGAACATACAGGCGCCACAGTGGATAATCAAATTGTATGGGGATAAATCTTCTGGAAAATCATTTCCGGAGACAATATCTATCTGCAATCCTTCACCTGTTCGCTTACGCAGCAGGTGGGGGATTTTTACTCTGCCTATATCTTCTGTCAGTGGAGCATGGGTACAGGCCTCGGCTATCAATACGCGGGATTGTTCCGTTAGTCGGTCGATGGCGGATGCACTTTCTACATAATAGTGTATATCTCCCTTGTATCCGGCAAAGAGCACGGAGAAGGAAGTGAGCCGACTTTCAGCCGGTTTTTGTTCGTATACGGTGTGGAATACTTGCGAATCTGTGATAATTAATTTGGGGGGATTAGCAAGTGCGCATAATGTGTCTTTCAGCTTATCTGTGGTACAACTCATAACCAGACATTTCTTGTCCAGAAGTTCGCGGATTGTCTGTACTTGGGGAAGGATAAGTCGTCCTTTAGGTGCCTGAAGGTCCTGGGGCATGATTAACACTACTACATCACCTTCTGCTACGAGGCTCCCGGTGATGGTTTGTTCTCCGAAATCGGCAGGTAACTTTTCTAGAATGGCGCGGTGGATGGCTTCGATACCTGTGCTGTCTTTGGCACTGACGATGATGGGAGGCTGTCCGCAACTTGCTTTTATCTGTTCTGCCAGCTCTGTCTTGTTGGGGCGTGCGTCAGCTTTGTTCAGAAGCAATATGACAGGGATGCCTCGTTCCTTCAATCGTTGAAGCCATTCCTGTTCCTGTGCGTCTCCGGTTTCACAAAGCAACAGGGCGATGTCGGTTTTTCCAATTATTTTCAAGGTGCGTTCTATGCGCATTTCTCCCAGCTCGCCTTCGTCATCGAAGCCCGGAGTGTCAATAAGCAGACACGGACCGAGTGGATGAATTTCCATTGCTTTTGTCACAGGATCAGTAGTAGTGCCGGGAGTGGGGGAGACTATAACGGTATCTTGCCCTGTCAAGGCATTGACAAGGCTGGATTTTCCACTGTTTCGCCGTCCGAAGAGGGCGATGTGTAGTCGGTTGGCATTAGGAGTCTGATTCATTAGTCTCAATATTAAGGGGTTAATAAATGGGGATTTGATCATTTTAGGCGCGGATTACGCGGATTTCACGGATTAAAGGCTGCGCTATAAAAAATCCGCGTTCATCCGCGTAATCCGTGCCTAAAATCTGAAATCTCTTTTCCCTTCCTCTATCTCATGCAGGTTTCGCAGAGCTATTTCCCGGATTTTCGGATTCGGGATGCGTTCCATCTCTTCATGAATGAGGCGGATACCTTTCTCCCGGGTTTCGGGTGAAGCGTAATCTTCCAGATATTCTTTCAGAGTCATCAAGGCATTGGGCTGACAGCAATTTGCTATCTGTCCCCGCTTGACAAGAGACATGAAACGGTCACCTGTCCGACCTTCACGGTAACAAGCCGTACAGAAACTGGGGATATGTCCCAGATCGAGCAACCAGTTTACAACTTCATCCAGTGTGCGGCGGTCGCTGATATCGAATTGGGCCGAGTTCTCTTCTTTCGTTTCCGGTACGGCATATCCGCCTACGCTGGTACGTGAGCCGCCACTGATTTGTGAAATACCTAGTTCCAATACCTTACGTCGTACAGCTTCCGATTCACGGGTGGAAATGATCATTCCGGTGTAAGGCACTGCAATGCGGATTACCGCAACGAGGCGGCAGAACATTTCATCAGAAATGGCATTGGGGAAATCTTTTGTTTCAATATCATCCGCCGGGCAGATACGGGGTACACTGATTGTATGCGGTCCGACACCGAATGCCGCTTCCAGATGTTCGGCATGCATCAATAATCCTACGAAATCGTATCGATAGGTATTCAACCCGAATAATACACCTATACCTACATCATCGATACCACCTTCCATGGCACGGTCCATAGCTTCGGTGTGATAGGAATACTTGCTTTTAGGACCTGTGGGGTGCAGGACCTCATAATTCCCCTTGTGATAGGTTTCCTGGAAAAGAATGTAAGTACCGATACCTGCATCTCTCAGCCGACGATAGTTCTCTACCGTTGTAGCGGCAATATTCACGTTTACCCGCCGGATAGCACCATTCTTATGATGAATACCATAGATGGTCTGAATAGATTCCAGAATATAATCGATGGGGTTGCGTAGCGGGTCTTCGCCGGCTTCCAGTGCCAGACGTTTGTGTCCCATATCCTGCAAGGCAATCACTTCCCGGCGTATTTCTTCCTGTGATAATTTCTTGCGGGCGATAGTGCGGTTCTTTGCATGATAGGGGCAGTAAACGCATCCGTTCACACAATAATTGGAAAGGTATAGCGGAGCGAACATTACGATGCGGTTGCCATATAGTTTTTGCTTAATTTCTCGTGCCAGATGGAAGATACGTTCCGTCAGGTCGGGCTGGTCGCATTCTAACAGTAGAGCGGCTTCACGATGGGATAAACCTTTGCATGAGGCTGCCTTTTCGAGCAGACTCTCAATGAGGGCACGATTGTCTTTATTAGTACGGGCATAGTCCAGCGTATCCAGTATCTCCTGATGATCGATGAACTCTTCTGCCTGCTTTGAACTTACATTATACACGTTTTTTAGTGATTAGGGGTGAGTGATTAGTGATTAGTAGTCTCCTCTTTCTTTCGATATCCGGTATCCGATAACCGTCAGTTTTTCTTCTAATTGTTGTAAGCCTTCTGCAGCTTCGGCTCCCAAAGAGGCTTTGTTATCATAAAGTGAGTATTTGTTCCGTTGTTCCGGAGGAGAAAGGTTTGGCATTACTACGTTGGCTCCTGCCAGTATTCCGCGTTCTCGTCCATTCGGTGCAAGCGTTGCTAATGCTGTGGTAGAGGGTAATAACACTTTCGGATGCATTAACCGGAAGATGGAAAGAAGTTTCAGAGTCATCTCTATGCTTCCCGGCGGGCATGCTGCAAACGGGGTATCGTGGTGCGGAATAAAAGGACCGATTCCTATCATTTCAGGATGAAATTGCTCTATAAAAAGGAGATCTTCCACCAGATGATCGGTGTTCTGTCCCGGACTGCCTACCATAATACCTGTTCCTGTCTGATATCCTATTTCTTTCAGCCATGCCAAACATTGCAGGCGTTGTCTGATAGACATCTTATCGGGGTGCAGATGATGGTAATGCTCTTCATTATGCGTTTCGTGGCGAAGCAAATATCGATTGGCACCCGCCCGGAAGAAATGCTCGTAAGTCTCACGGGACTTTTCGCCTAATGATAGTGTGATGGCGCAATCCGGAAACTCACGACGTATAGCAGTGACAGTTTCAAGGATAAAATCATCTTTTACAGAGGATGTTTCACCACCTTGCAAGACGAAGGTCCGGAAACCGAGGGTATACCCTTCACGACAACATTCCAGAATATCTTCCCGTGTCAACTCATAACGGAGAACAGATTGATTTCCTTTCCGTATACCGCAATAATAGCAATTGTTACGGCAATGGTTGGTAATCTCAATCAGCCCACGAATAAATACCCGATTGCCAAACTGCTCAAGTGACACCTCCCGTGCCTGCTCCTGCAGATACTTTAAAGTATCAGCGTCTTGGCAAAGGAGTAGTGCTTTATATTCTTCAGCACTTAGGGTCCGCTTGTTATGTAATTGATCAATCAAGTTCTTCATGCTATTTATTTTTCATCCGCAGATGACGCGGATCACACGGATTTTTTCTCTCCGTGCTCGTTGTATACTATAGAAACATGGCGCAGCCTTAAGAACAGAGTAATCCGTGTTATCTGCGGATGAAAAATAGTCTGTACGCCGAAAGGGAGCCTTGCCCCAGCGCTACGCTGGTTTTAATACGTCTTTTCCTGTTTAGCTAATTCTTGTACAAACTGACGTTTGCCTGCGGCAATCTCATTGTGCGTACAAGGTCCGGTGATACAGCCACCTTCACATGCCATCACTTCTATAAATTGCCCCGGTGCTTTGCCTGATTTGGCATACGCCCGCAATGAACCGATGGTTTTCTTATCCAGATTAGCTACTTGGATGGCATTGATTTTGTCAGCTTCTTCTTTCAGATAGGCTTTTACTGCTCCCATTACGCCACCAGCCTGGGCAAATCCATGTGCCTCGCGCACGGATGCGAACGACATGGCATAAGGTTGCGATTGCTCTAACTGAATATCTAGTCCGTCCAATACAGATGCCACTTCTTCGAAAGTCATAACAAAATCTACAGCTTCATCACGCTGGGCCTCTTTACGTTTGGCTACACACGGGCCGATAAAAACGACTTTAGCATCCGGATGTTTCTCTTTGGCAATGTGTGCTGCATAATACATCGGTGAACCTGTGCCTGAAACATAAGGTTTCATGCCCGGAATATGTTTATTTACAAGTTCTATGTAGGAAGGGCAACAGGAAGTAGTCATAAACTTCTGTCCTTCTTCCAACTTCTCTATCAATTCATGTGCTTCGTTGCTGACCGTATCCATAGCTCCCTGAGCCACTTCGATGACATCAGTGAATCCTACAGCTTTGAGTGCACCATATACCTGTTCAATAGTAGTCTTGAATTGTCCCAAGATAGAGGGTGCCACAATGGCCACTATTTTTTCTCCTTTGCGTATCTTGTGCAGGATATCAAATACCTGTGACACTTCGAAAATTGCTCCGAACGGACAAGCGTTGAGACACTTTCCGCAATAGATACATTTGCTTTCGTCGATGTGTTCGATACCTTTCTTATCCTTGCTGATAGCTTTCACCGGACAAGCCTCTTCGCAAGGTACTGGGATATAGACAATGGCATGATAGGGGCAGCTCTTGTGGCAAATACCACAACTGATGCATTCATCATGGTCTATCCACGCCTGCCCGCTTTCCTTTACATGGACAGCCTTTTTCGGACAGTTGGTCTGGCAGCTACGGGCGGTACATCCGCGGCAAAGGTTGGTGATTTCGTAATTGATTTGTACGCAGGCGGAACATGCTTCATCAATCACACACATGATGTTATCTTTCGGTGTTCCGTTTTCTGCACGGTCCAGTGCATGTGCTGCATACTCTGATAATGGGGTTAATTCATCTTTTTCATCTTCCATATCCAGTCCCAGCAACGGCAGTGATTTGTATTTCCACACGGCGCGTTCTTTATGTACGCAGCAGCGTCCTGCATGTTTTGACCTTCTCGGACTCAATTCAATGGGAAGACGGTCTATTTTCTCTACAAGTTCGTTATCCCTCCACAGTTTTACCAGCTCTGTCAGCAATCTGTGGCGGACAATCATAATGTTGTTGGTAAATGCCATAATATTTATTATCGGATTAGTTAGTCGGTAATTACGGTGCAAAGATAATGAAAAGTTATAGTTTCTATGAACCTTTCTACCCTCAATATGCTTATCTTTGTATCAGAATAGAAAAACGAAATTGACGATGAAAGACTTTATTTACTATGCACCCACACAGGTTGTGTTTGGAGCATTATCGGAAGATAAAACAGGGAAATTGGTGAAGCAATATAGCGGCACTAAAGTCCTGGTACATTATGGCGGACAGAGTGCGGAGAGTTCCGGTTTGTTGGATAAAATATGCCGGGCATTGGAGGCGGAAGGTATTGCTTACGTAAAACTGGGTGGGGTGGTTCCTAATCCACGTTTGTTGAAAGTACACGAGGGTATTGAATTGTGTCGGAAAGAAAAGGTTGATTTCATTCTTGCCGTAGGTGGCGGTAGTGTGATTGATTCTGCGAAGGCGATTGCTTTCGGTGTACCTTATGAGGGTGAAGTCTGGGATTTTTATATGGGACGAGCCCATGCGGAAGCTTGTCTGCCGGTTGCTACCGTGCTGACAATTCCTGCTGCGGGGAGTGAAATGAGTAACAGTACCGTGATAACCAATGAGGACGGTGATTTGAAAAAAGGTTATTCCAATAATCTGTGCCGTTGCAAATTTGCTGTGATGAATCCGGAACGGACTTATACATTGCCCAACTATCAGACAGCTTGTGGTGTAACGGACATTATGATGCATACCATGGAACGTTATTTCTCTCATGATGACGATATGACGGTGACTGATGCCATTGCTGAAAGTATTCTCCGTACGGTAAAAGATAGCGTTTTTGAAGTACTGAAAGAACCGGAGAATTATGTACATCGTGCCCAAATTATGTGGGCAGGTAGCTTGGCACACAATGATTTGACGGGATGTGGAACAACTGGTGACTGGGCAACACACCAGCTTGAACATGAACTGAGTGCACTATTCGATGTAGCACATGGTGCAGGTCTGGCAGCTCTTTGGGGAAGCTGGGCACGGTATGTCTACAAAGAAAATGTAACCCGTTTCGCTCAGTTTGCCGTGAATGTGATGGGTGTAACAAATGATTTTAAATCACCCGGACATACTGCTTTGGCAGGCATTGAAGCCATGGAAGATTTCTATCGCGCAATTGGAATGCCGGTTAGTATTTGCGAGCTGATAGGGCGACAGGCTACTGACGAAGAAATCAAACTCATGGCAGATAAATGCAGTTCCGGTGGTAGTACAACAACCGGAAATTTGAAGGTTTTACATCGCGATGATATGGAAAATATCTATCGCATGGCAAATAGATAACGGATTTTTTATTGTTTTTCTGGCAAATTCTCGTTATCTTTAGGGGCATATATCAAATTGGGGGGTAGTAAAAAAGTCCTGACCCACAGGCAAAGAATATGAGAATACATTTTGAGATTAGAGAAAAACTACCTGAAATTATCGAAGAGATCCTGAATTGTGAGAGATGGACAACTTTAGTAAAAGAGGATATTTCAGGCAGAAAATTGGTTGTCATCCGTGATCCGAATTACAATTCGGAGGCGACAGTAGAAATCTATGCCCGCGAGATTACCATCAAGACGGCATGGTCAAACTACACGTATCGCTTGTTTGTTTTGGGTGATAATGTTTGGTGTGAGTACAATGGTGCTTATCGCGGACTGTTGGAACAAAATCTATTGCCTACCATCACTCCCAGGGAAGGTTTGTTGGAATCTGAGGTATTGGATAGCTCTTTGTACGGAAGTGAAAAGAGGAAACTCAGAGAGTATGCTGAAGACAATTTGAAACTGAAAAAATTCCGACGCGAGAACTTTAATGAAGATCGTACAGGTGTGGCTCATTTTGACCACCCCAAGAGGGTATATGACGAATTCATTAAAGAAGATTACGTGGTTCCATCTTCCGACGAATAGCGAGGTAGGAAGATGATCATCAGTGCCAGTCGCAGGACGGATATACCTGCTTTTTATTCGGAGTGGTTTCTCAATCGGATAAAAGAAAGGTATGTTCTGGTACCTAATCCGTATAATCCTAATATGATCAGCAGGGTCAACCTGGACCCTGCTGTTATTGATTGCGTTGTCTTTTGGACGAAGAATCCTGCACCGATGATTGATAAACTGGACAGATTGCAGGACTATAAATACTATTTCCAGTTTACACTGAATCCGTACGGAACGGAACTTGAAAGCAAACTGCCACCGCTTCAAAAGCGTATAGATACATTCAAACGCCTTTCTGATAAGATAGGAAGGGAGAAAGTGGTGTGGCGATATGATCCTATTCTTACGAATGAACAATACACAGTTGCTTTTCATCAAGACAAATTTGCTGAAATGGCATTTGCTTTGCATGATTATACTGAAAAGTGTATGCTGGGTTTTATTGATCATTATCCGCATGTGCGTGCCTCTCTCCGTGAGTTTCATATCGAACCGTTGATAAAGGAAGATATCGATTCAATGGCCATTTCATTTAAGAAGGTTGCGGATGAATGTTCTATGGAGTTAGATACTTGTACAACAAAGGTCGACTTATCTCATTTGGGTATTTCGGGTGGAGTGTGCGTTGACAATAGGTTGATTGAACGAATTATCGGATATCCTATTACTGTCCGTAAAGACAAGAATCAGCGGGACATTTGCCGTTGTGTGGAAAGTATTGACATCGGCACTTATGAAAGCTGCCTTAATGGCTGCATTTATTGCTATGCTATTAAAGGTAATTATAATACGGCGAAATTTAACCGGAGTAAACACGATAAGGATTCTCCGATGCTAATTGGGGAAGTGGATAAGGACGCAGTGATTAAAGAACGGGAAATGAAGAGTCTGCATACCGATCAGCTTTCTATGTTTTATTAAAAAATCATTCTGACCGGAAACAATTATTGCTTGGATTGTTGTACCTGATAAATAACTTATAATTTAGTGTATCCCTAAAATAAAGAGCATGGAGAAAAAGACTGAACAAGAATTGATAAAAAGGATGATTGGCTTTCAGAAAGAGGAAATAACATCGAGTATTATATACCGGAAGTTAGCGGCAAAGGAAAAGAATCCCCATAACCGGGAGATATTGCAACGTATTGCTGAGGATGAAAGTAGACACTACGCCACACTGCGAGGCTATACTCATCAGGAAGTCAATCCTAATCGTTTTGAAATCTGCTTTTATGTATGGTTAGTGCGTCTGCTGGGTGTTACGTTTGCCGTTCGTCGTCTGGAACTGGGAGAGAAAGAAACGAGTGGGGTGTATTCCCAATACCCGAGTATGGAACACTTTGCCGAGATGGCGAGGGATGAGCAGCACCATGAAGAAAAGCTTATTGAAATGATAGATGAGGAACGCTTGCAATATATGGGTTCGGTGGTCCTGGGGCTGAATGATGCCTTGGTGGAGTTTACCGGAGCATTGGCAGGTTTCACGCTGGCGCTGAATGATACGAAACTGATTGCGCTGACCGGCAGCATTACAGGGATTGCAGCGGCACTTTCTATGGCTTCTTCCGAATATCTTTCCACTAAATCAGAAAAGACTCATAATAAGCGTCCGGTTAAGGCAGCTATTTATACGGGGATAGCTTATATCATAACCGTAGTAGCTTTGGTAGGTCCGTTTATCTTATTGTCAAGTCCTGTTCTGGCTTTATGCATCATGCTGGTGATGGCATTGCTGATTATTGCCTTTTTCAACTATTATTATGCCATTGCCCGTAATGAAAGCTTTAAACGCCGTTTCACGGAGATGGCGGTGTTGAGCTTCTCCGTGGCCGGAATCAGTTTTCTGATAGGTTATTTGCTGAAGACAGTGACGGGAGTAGGGGGATAGGGATATCCGGATACCGGACTCCCTCTAGATATCCTCAGTGTACAACTGACTGCCCGAACGAAATTTACTTTTCATGAAACGTACCAGTGATGCCGGATGATGGATACTTCTGAAGCCGATGAGGTTTACACCTATGAATAGTGCTGCGGTAAGTAGACTGTTGATAGAAGAATGATTTAAAAAGCCCTGAAGTGCGAAACTTCAGGGCTTTTGTCTTTTGTCAATCGATGAAAAATCAACTGAATTATATTTTGGAACTGTGCAGTTTTTTATAGAGTTCTACACGTTCGGCTATTTCAGCTTGAGATAGATTGGCCGGAAGTTCAATTGTTGTTCGTGGAGTAATTGCTACAAGAATAACTTCTCCAACTTTTTTCTTATGCTCTTTAAGAGCGTTTTCTGCTAACTGACTGGTCTCTGGTCGGACAATACTCTTTTTCATCATATTGAATTGTTTTTAAGTTTTCATTTTCGCTGGGGCTAATTGGCAGGTTGCTAAAAGAAACTCATTGTTCAATGTAGTTATCACTTCTTTTACGCTGCGTATTTTTTCAGAGAGAAAAGCATTACTACCTGCAAATGCATATCCTCTTTTCATATTTCCTTTGGCCGCATTATACAGTGCTTTGATGATGCAGTAAGGACTCTTCTGATAGTCACACGTCTTGATGCAATGGAATGAGCAACATTTGGGCTTTTCCTGTCCTTTCTCTACATTACGGATAAATTCCCCATCAATGGCTCGTCCGGGCATTCCTACGGGACTTTCGATAATGAGAACGTCTTCGGGCTTAGAGTGGATATAAACCTCTTTGAAGGTTTGTGAAGCATCGCACTCTTGGGTTGTTACAAAAATGCTTCCCATTTGTACGGCCGAAGCTCCCAATTGCATGAATCGTGCAATATCTTCACCTGTAGAGATTCCACCTGCGGCAATTACAGGAATATCTTTTCTTTCCTTATAGCTCATTGCAATTGCTACAACTTCGGGTATCAAGGATTCCAAAGCGTATTTCTCATCTTGTATCTGTTCTTTCTTAAAGCCCAAATGTCCTCCGGCTTTAGGGCCTTCTACTACTATGGCATCGGGTAAATAATCAAAGTTCTTCTGCCATTTGTCGCATATAATTTTGGCCGCTCTTGAAGAAGATACAATGGGCACCAACTTCGTTTTGCTTTCCGGTGTCAGGTATAGGGGGAGGTCGAGCGGAAGTCCTGCACCGGCAAAGACTACGTCGATTTTTTCGCTTATGGCAGTGCGTACCATCTCTGCATAATTGGAAAGGGCCACCATGATATTCACTCCGATGATTCCTTTTGTTTTTTGGCGGGCTTTTCTGATTTCCTCTTTGAGTCCGCAAATGCACTTTTCGGTATAGTCGCCTTTGCCTTTAGGGTATAGCAGGCCTAAACCTGCACATGAAATAACACCAATGCCGCCTTCGTTGGCTACGGCTGATGCCAGGCCGGACAATGAAATTCCGACTCCCATTCCACCTTGTATGATAGGTGTTTTTATCTCTATATTTCCAATAAAAAATGGCTTCATAAAACTGATATTGTAATAAGACTGTAAGCGGATAAATATACTTCCGGGTATTCTATTCGTTTAGCGATGTTCTTTTCTTTGTATTGCTGTTTTAGTTGAAAAAAGCAAGAACAGAAGATCTGATCTCCTGTTCTTGTTGTTGGGTAGACATTAATAACGTCTAGAATTATAACCGTTGTTACGGGGTCTTTCTTCACGGGGACGTGCAACGCTTACTGAAATAGTTTTCTGATCGTATTCTGCTCCGTTAAGTTCATTAATAGCCTTTTGTCCATCTGTATCGCTTGTCATTTCGACGAAACCAAATCCTCTGGATCTTCCCGATTCTCTGTCCATAATAACTTTAGCTGAAGAGGTCTCTCCATACGCTGAGAATAATTCGTTCAAGTCAGCATCATTTATGCCATAGCTTAAACCTGAAATGTAAATGTTCATTTGAAATTTTAATTAAATAAATATTAAGTAAGAGTGAAGGGATAATTAAAGGAGAGGTCTGCTTAATAAGATATAAAAAGGAGAACTATACGATAACGATTCGTAACTCAAACCGCGACAAAGGTAATACAATAGTTGGGAATGGCAACTTTTAATTCGTAATTTGTTAATAAAAAAGTGATAATTGTTTTTTATTAGCATTTAGAAAGGCTATGGTATATTGCACTTTTCTTTAAAGGTGAAAATCCTTTCTTTTTCAGGGCTACACCCTTTCCCCCGGATGGCTACACCTTTTGGGGTAAAGGGTGTAGCCATCCGGGGGAAAGGGTGTAGCCCTTTTTAATGTGCCTTACAGGTACTCGTGGACGGTATATTGACTATCTATTTATCAAGGAGATCTTATACAGTACATGTCTGCATAAAGGATGGTCGGGACTGACCAATGGATGATCAAACTCTTTGCTTTTTACCATACCTATTTTTTGCATCACGCGTTCCGAACGTTTGTTTGGGAGTGAGGTGAAAGAATATAATTCTTTCAGTCCCAATGTCTTTTTTGCATATTCCAGACAGGCTGAAGCCGCTTCGGTAGCATATCCCTGATTCCATACTTCGGGAATCAGGCGCCAACCTATCTCTACGGCCGGGGCAAAATCTACGTCGAACGTAATATCATGCAACCCTACATAACCTATAAACGCATGGTTTTCTTTCTTTTCTACTGCATACAACCCATATCCTCTGGATGCGAATTCCTTCCGGATGCGATTATAGAAGTCGAGTGTTTCCTGATAAGATAGCTTTTTGAGAAAGAATTTCATTACCTGATCGTTGCTATTTAATCCGGCAAAGACGGGGATGTCTTCTTCTCTCCAATCACGTAGGATCAGGCGTGGGGTTTCCATGTATGTATTCATCTTGTTCTTAATTTATTCGATTTGTTTTTCTCGTTTTTTACGGTTCATATATTCACGTAATAGGGTTGGGGTAGCACAGAATATGAGTTGTGTCCGATTCCATTTATAGCATTTTTGAAAGACAACCATGGCAATGGTTATGAATAAGGCGGCTCCGATAGAAGCCTCCAAAGGTAACCAAGCCAGCCCCTCTTGGGGTAATAGCATAGGAATGAATGCCAATGCTCCGGCAGGAGCAAAGTATTTCCCTGTCCACTCGAAGATAAGGAACAGGATAGCTGCAATGGTTAAAGCGATGATACTTTCCGGTAGATGAAGATGGTGGTGACCGACAATTTGAAGTACAGTGCCCAAAGTGGCTGCGGTAGTCAGAAAGAGAAATACTTGTGTAGGACGAATTCTGAATCCTGCTTTGGAATTTACCATTTCTACGAAGGTCACCATGAGTGGGGGCAATATGAGATAGGGATAATCCATGCCGACGGCCAATTCGGCCAAAGCACCTACAAAACAGAATAATATCAGCCATCTGATGATATCTTCCTTGCCGGGTTTCCTGTCGACGGGTTTAGGCATCCGTTTACGTATTCTGCATTTTTCCAGGATGATTTGTACAAGCACTACTGACACTGACATTGAAAAGACTGCTATCGGATAAACGATACTTTCCGTATGAAGCAAAACGGGCAATACGCAAGCTGATATCAAAGGAATCAGTGTAGCGCGACTGATTAAAAGGGAAGCACCTGCAAAAGCAAATGCGGCGCATAGATTGACCACATAGGGCAGGGGTGAATAACGAACAATGCAGATACCGACTGCTGCTCCAAGAGTCATAAGCAGGATGATTTGCCAACGTTTTACATTCCATACCCGCTTATCGATAATTAACAGGCCGATGATCAGTGCTGTCATTTCCGGAAACAGAATCTCCTTTTCATCGGTCCATTCGGCTAAACCGACCATCATCAGGATCATCACCAGCGATATCAGATACCTTGTCAGTTTTCTGTGTTCCATTTTATAATCTTGAATTTTGGGCACAAAGTTAAGGGAAACTGCCGTATTATGAAACTTCTTGGCTATCTTTGCGCGCTGAAAACCTTGAGTGGCTTTCTTTATAAAAGAGTTCTGTATGCAAAATTTGGTAAAGAAGGAGTATAAGATTCCTTTTATTCTGGTAACTTCCCTATTCTTCTTATGGGGATTTGCACATGCGATATTAGATGTGCTGAACAAACACTTTCAAGATGTGCTGGTTATTACACGTGCCCATTCGGCATGGGTACAGGTTATGTTTTACCTGGGTTATTTCGTGATGGCTATTCCTGCCGGGCTGTTTATCAATAAGTACGGTTACCGGAAAGGAGTGGTTTTCGGCCTGTTGCTTTATGGCATAGGCTCCCTGCTTTTCATTCCCGGGGAATATTGGATGTCTTTCAATTTTTTTCTGTTCTCCCTGTTTGTCATAGCCTGTGGCTTGGTTTTTCTGGAAACAGCGGCTAATCCTTACATGACGGAATTAGGCGACCGGGAAACGGCTGCCAGTCGCCTAAATCTGGCGCAGTCGTTCAATGGATTGGGCTGTATTTGCGGTCCGCTTATCGGGGGATTGTTATTATTTTCGGAAGGGGGCGAAAGCAATATATCATTGCCTTACACACTGATGGGGATCATTGTATTGGGAGTTGCTCTGGTATTCTATAAGATACGTCTGCCGGAGATTGTTCATGAAGCTGATGAAGAAGAAGTCGGAGAAAACGGTGCACGTGGGCTTTGGTCGCACAAGCTGTTTATCTTTGGCATTATCAGTCTGTTTTGTTACGAGATAGCTGAAATCTCAATCAACAGTTTCTTTATCAATTATGTGGTGGATGACGGCTGGATGAATGCCCGCGATGCATCTGTAGTACTTTCGTTCGGTGGTCTGGGACTGTTTATGTGCGGACGTTTTGCCGGTAGCTGGATTATGCGGTATATCCGGGCAGAAAAAGTGCTGTTCGTTTGTGCAATAGGAACGGTGGTCAGCACGTCTTTGGTAGTTCTTAATCTGGGCATTTTGTCATTGATAGCCCTTTTTCTGGGATATGCGTTCGAAGCTATTATGTTCCCCACGATTTTCGCTCTTTCATTGAGGGGATTGGGTAACTATACGAAGCGTGCGTCTTCTTATCTGATGATGTCCCCCATCGGAGGAGCGGTAGGACCGCTCATGATGGGGTATGTGGCTGATCAGACCAATATGTCTTTCTCGTTCATCGTTCCATTGCTTTCGTTTATCGTGGTGTTGCTTTATGCCTGGAAAGTAAAGCAACGCTCGTTTTGTTAATATCCGAACTTTTCCACAGCCTTTTCCATCTGTTCGATGATGGCTACTCCAAAGGGACAGTTCGTTTCACATTGTCCGCACTGAATGCACTCCGAGGCATGATGCGAGAGCGTCTTGTAGTGTTCGCGTACTGTCTCGGGTATTTCATTCTGGGCAATGGTTAGGTTATAGTACTTGTTTACACTCGCTATATCAATTCCTACCGAGCAAGGGGCGCAATGTCCGCAATACATGCAATGTCCCTGCCAGCTAAACTTTTCCATACCTGCCATAATTGGGGTGTAATCTTTTTCTTCTTTAGTAGCATTACACCAGTTGATGGCAGCTTGCATCTCATCGCAACTTTTGCAACCGACCATTACGGAAGCAACAGCCGGACGGGTTAGCGCATATTCAATGCACTGCACCGGTGTCATAGCTTTGCCAAAGGGAGAGTTCGTTTCACTCAATAAGTCTCCGCCGCCATAGGCTTTCATTACATCCAGACCTATACCTTTCTGCTCACAGAGTTCATAAAGCTTTTCACGTTCCGGATCTATATTTTCAAGGGAATGAGCATAGCTTTCGTCGGCCCATAAATCATCTACATTTTCGCTGGGTGGTTGCAAATCGTAACAGGGATTGATGGAGAACATCAGTACTTCTATCAATCCACTTTCTACAGCCAACTTTGCCACAATAGGGTTGTGACTGCTTAGTCCGATATGGCGAATTTTACCTTCTTCTTTCAGACGCAGGGCCAGCCGAATGATAGGACCATTGAATACTTCATGGAAATCTTCTTCGCTATCTACATAGTGAATCATACCAATATCAAGGTAATCCGTATGAAGACGTGTCAACTGGTCTTCAAAGGAAGCAATTGTTTTTTCTACATCACGGGTACGCAGATACTGGTCATTTTCCCAGGTAGTACATAGATGTCCCTGAATGATAAACTGCTGCCGGCGCTCTGCCAATGCTTTGCCGATATTACTACGCAGATCAGGATTTGAGGTATACATATCGATAAAGTTGATTCCTTTACTGATGGCGAAATCCATTTCCGAATGTACCTGTTCTTCCGTTTTTCCCACGAAACCTTCACAGCCCAGTGCGATGACACTAACTGATAGTCCTGTATTTCCTAATATTCTGTATTCCATGATATTTCAAATTCTTAGTATGTTTTTGCGAAGTTACTAATATTAAAGAAAACGTTCCCGTTTTAATCCGAATAAATTTGCACTGATAAATAGTTGGGATGGATATATGAAAGCTTGGGACGATTGAGATGAAGACTATTTATTTTATAATTATCCGGAAAAACGGAAACGCTTATGATGATATGGTTTTATGAAGGTCCATTTTTATATAGTTATAGGAGATTTTAAGAAAGTTGTCCGAAAGCATGTTTCAGCCTTTCCAAACCTTTAGCCAACTGTTGCCGCGGACAGGCAATATTGATACGGATAAAATTGTCTCCGTCTTCTCCGTACATACTGCCTTCATTGACCCAGACCTTTTCTTTTTCCAGTAGAGCCGTCACGATTTCTTCCGATGACTTATTCAACACTGAACAGTCTACCCATACCAGATAAGTACCTTCTAATTTAAGTACGGGGAAATCCGGTAGATGTTCATTGAAATAGTTTCTCAGATACTGATAATTGGCAAACAGATAACTTTTTAGTTCTTCCAGCCATTCTTCCCCTTCATTGTAGGCGGCTATCAATGCCTCCACACCGAATGGGTTCACATCACAAACCTCGTTGATATTAATGGCTTTATCTATTTTTCTGCGTATATCTGCATCAGCGGAAATGATGTTTGCAATCTGAAGTCCGGCCAGGTTAAAAGCTTTACTGGGTGATGTGCAAGTGACGGAGTGCATACGGAACTCTTCAGAAAGGGATGCAAAAGGCGTATAGGTATATCCCGGAAAGACCAGTTCACAATGTATTTCATCTGATACCACCCATACATCATTCCGGAGGCAAATCTCACCAATATGTATTAATTCCTGTTTGCTCCAGACTCTTCCGGCCGGATTGTGCGGATTACACAACAACAGTAATTTTACTTTCGGATCTGCCGCTTTCTTCTCCAGATCGTCAAAATCAATCCGATAGGTGTTATCCTCATAGATCAATGGATTTGAAATCATCTCGCAACCATTATTACGGATGGAAGAGAAGAAGCAATTATACACCGGAGTCTGCACCAGGACTCTATCACCAGGCTTCGTCAGGGCTTTTATGACGGCTGACAAAGCCGGTACTACTCCGGTTATATAGATTATCCATTCTCTCTCTATTTTCCAATTATGACGTCTGTCGAACCAGTGGATTACCGCATGATAATAGCTGTCAGGCACGCGGACATAACCGAAGATACCATGTTCTACTCGCTTTTTCAGCGCTTCTGTCACGGCTGGGGCTGTACGGAAATCCATATCGGCTACCCACATTGGCAATATGTCGGCATCATTGGCAGAATCCCATTTATAAGAGTTCGTACCCCGGCGTGGAATGATTTCATCAAAATTGTATTTCATACCTAATCAGTCAAAACAGGTTTGGTCGTCCCATAATTTCAATTCACAGTTGCCCGGTGCTTTTATATTCTCATCCAGGATTATAGCTCCGAAACTTTCGGCGGTGATACTTCCTGTACGCGGATTTTTTACACTGTGAACAGGACTATGGATAGTGGCCTGTACACTGCTATATTCAAAAGCGAGGTCTGCATCTTCTGTCATCGTGCAGTTTTCCATAATCAGATCGTGGGCATAGCAAAGCGGCTGTGTACCTGAAATCTTGCAGTTCACCAGACGCAGATTTCTGGAATGCCAGCCTAAATATTCCCCGTTCAATACAGAGTCGTAAACCGTCACGTTTTCCGTATTCCAGAAAGCATCCTTTGAATTGATTACCGCATTACGGATTTCTACGTTTTTGCAGTATTGGAAAGAGTAGTTACCATTCATCTCAAAGTCATCAATCCTGATATTTTCACCGTGTATAAACAGGTAATCACCTTTGTCTACTTTTACATTCTCCAACTCTGCATTCCGGCAAAACCAGAGGGTTTCCAGTGCATAGGGCAGTTGTACGTTTTCCAGTCGGATACCATCCATTTCACGGAACATCTTCGGTGCTTCTACCAAAGTATCTGTCATTTGCAGATTATTGGAATACCAGAGGGCGGCACGTGCTCCTTCCGTAAACAGGCAGTTTTTCACAACGAAGCCATCGTTATGCCAGAAAGGATATTTTCCTTCGAAACGGCAATTTACAGCTTTGATATTACTACATTCTTTCAGGGCAGATTCGCCGGTATGGATCGTTACATTTTCCAAATGAAGATTGTGAGCGGCGAACAAAGGGCGTTCACCTTCGTAGTGAGTGTCTTTAATTAGTTCCATTATTCAAGTTTTTTGCTTGTTGTTTATTAAATGATTGATTACCTTTTTTTCTATATTGCAAAAATACGGCGGAAATGAGAGACTCTTTGTAGATGGATTACGGACATAATAACCCGGATTACAGATTCTGTTTATCGGGTACAAAAGAGGCTGCATCGGAAGATAAATTCATGTTTCTCATTATCGTTCAGAACATGAAATTAACCCGGATGCAGCCTCGTACAATACTGGTTTTATGAATTAACGAAACGATTTGCGGTAAATCTCCACGCAATCCTCATGCTTCAATTCGTAAGGGTTGGCAAGGAATAATTTGCCCATTGTTTCCTTGGCATTGGTGGCAAGGGTATCAAATTCATCGGGCGTAAATCCATAATCACTCATCTTCAGGTTTGCCACTCCACAAGCTTCCTGTAGTTTTACCAGCATGGTGATAAAGTCTTCCGGTTTGTCAGCTTCCGGCATACCCATTGCTTGTGCCATTTTGATGAATCGTTCATCACAGGCATGCTTCTCTATAAAGAATTCATAGAATGCTTTGGAGATCATAATCAATCCGGCACCATGTGGCAGTTCCTGATGATAAGCGCTCATTGCGTGTTCCAAAGAATGTTCGGCAGTAGTGCTGCAAAAGGTCATTACCGCACCGGACAGATTATTGGCGAATGCGACTCTTTCACGAGCCTCCATATCAGCTCCGTTGGCAACTGCACGTGGTAGATATTTAGCTACATTTTCAATAGCAGTCAATGCGTACATATCGCTCATCAGACTGGCTGTTTTAGAGATATAACATTCTGTAGAGTGGAACAACGCATCAAATCCCTGATAGGCCGTGAACTTAGGCGGAACAGATTTCATCAACTCCGGATCGACAATAGACAGCACCGGGAAGAGTTCATCATAACCGCCAAAACCTATTTTCTCATTAGTTTCATCATTGGTGATAACGCCCCATTGATCTGCTTCGGAACCTGTTCCGGCAGTGGTGGTAATGCAAACCAGGGGTAGGGGCTTGTTTACCATCGTTTGTCCTTTTCCGGTTCCGCCACTGATGTAATCCCATACATCGCCGGGATTCGTGGCCATGAATGCCATCGCTTTGGAGGCGTCCATTACGCTTCCACCACCCAGGGCAACTAAAAAGTCGCAATTGTTTTCCTTGGCAAAAGCGGCTCCCGCCATTACGGTCGATTTTAACGGATTGGCTTCTACCTGGTCAAATACGGCAGTTTCAACGCCAGCTTGTTGGAGCTCGGCTTCTACTGTATTCAGATATCCGTTATCCTTGGTAGAGCGACCGTTTGAAATAACAATCATTGCCTTCTTTCCGGGCAGTTGCTGATTGTGAAGTTCCTTCACCATACCGGCACCAAACAAGGTGCGGGTAGGAATGTAAATTCTAAAATGACTCATTATTCTTCTTTTTTAAATCCTATAAATTATTCTATTTCTTTTCCCATTTCATAAGCTTCCCGTAGGGCTGGTTTATCTTTTATTTCGCCCACATGCCAAACTCCGGTTCCATACACAACTCCTTTGATGGTTGGATTTTCCAGGCAATCCAGAAATCCCTGGAAAGTGTCCACGGTACGTTCCATCAGTTTCCGATCATCTTCGGCAGCGGTGACAATGAAATAAAATTCCTTATTCTTCATTTCCGTATAGAGGCCACAACAACGATCTATCAACGTTTTCATCTGTGCACTCATCGTGTAGAAATAAACGGGTGTAGCCATAACTATTACATCGGCTGCCACCATCTTCTCTATAATCTCTGCCGCATCGTCTTTCTGCGGGCAAGGTTTTCCGTGCAGACTACATGTGCTGCATCCCGTGCAATAATGGATTGTCTTGTCACGCAGGAAAACCTTTTCTGCTTCGTTACCACTTTCAATTGCTCCTCGCATAAATTCGTTGCAAAGGGTGTCGGAGTTTCCGCCACGACGAGGGCTGGATGATAAAATCAATACTTTCTTAGTCATAATCATTTTATATTATAAAGTTAAAACCACTTCTTATTTCTTATGCAGCCATTTCCATTCTGATTTGCCTTTCGGATTGTGTAGCACGTATTCTTAATACGACAAATACAATGCTTAAAACAAGGAATACCAAAGATCCGATGACGGAATAACGCGTATTGAAGAAGGTGATAAACAATCCGCAGACGGCTGCACCTACTGTAGTACCGAGATTGGCAGATAACAAATACAGTCCGTTGGCAAAATCCGGTGCTTCGGGAGCGGCATGCGTTATCATATATTGCATGGTGTTCTGTCCGTATCCCGCCAGAATTCCCAGGATCAGAATGATAACTGCCATTGCCATCAGCCATTCCCCCAAAGCGAATACTCCTATATAAAAAGTCAGTAGTGCCAAAGGAATCATTATCATGCTACGTACCGGATTGACCGCCAGTTGCTTTCCGGCTATTACATTTCCTATAATATTGGCCAGTCCATAAATCAGTAGCATTGTACTGATTACGGTATACGAAACCCCGGTGATTGTCTTCAAGTAATCAGACATATAGCTGAAAAATCCGAATAAGGCTCCGTTAATCAGCGTGATAGCAAGAATGGAGTACCAGACTACTTTCTTTTTTAATACACCGAGTTGTGTACCGTAGGACAGTTTCTCTTTGACCGGCATGGAAGGTACAAACAGGATGGTTGCAACCAGTACCAATGCATTTACAACGGTGAAGAATAACATTCCCATTGAATATGAAACTTCGCTTGCAATGTAGCTTGTCACCGGTACTCCCAGCACCATACCAGCTGATACGCCGATGAATACTTTTGCTACCGCCTTTGGTGCCTTCTCCTTACTGACAGATGCTGCCGCTACCGTGAAAGCCATAGATACATATACCGGATGAAGGAATGCCGGGAGTGCACGGGATATCAGCAATACCGTAAAATTAGTGGTCATCATGGAGATGATATTACTTAATGTAAATAATCCCAGTGCCAGTATCATCACCTTTTTCCGGTTGATACTCGAAAACAGTAAAGGGGTGATGGGAGCGGATATTGCTACTACCAGCGCAAATATACTAACCGTCCAACCCGCTTCCGGAACAGTTACTTGAAAGTTCTCGGCTATCAGGGGCAAAATTCCAATCACACCCATTTCGGTATTGATTATTCCGAATACACCGGTTGTGAGGATGAATACAAGTAGGGTACTTGAATTGAGTTTGAATTTATTCTTCATATATTTCTTTTTTGTACTGCAAAGGTCGGGGAAACGTAGCATTTCCTTTGTAGATAAATTACGGATATGATAACCCCAAATACAGTTTCTCGTAAATGCAAAGCGCCCCACTGCATCATCAGTGTGCAGCGGGGCGTTTTTTTTGAATAGAGGTGCGGTGCGTTGTCTTCTTATCCCAACGGGTCTTCTTCTAAGCCACCGTCTCCGCCGCTCGGTTTGCCGGAACCGGTGCCGTCAAGACCACTGATGGAACTGACGTTGGTCCACGTCACATTCTCGCCGATGAGGGCGCGGGTGACGGCGCTACCTTGGCGGCGCGACTCGGGGATGAAGCGGACGCGGGTACCGGAGATTTGGTTGGCGTTCACCTTCTCGGCGCTGTCCACGCCCTTGCCGTTGGAGACGCAGGTGTAGTAGAAAGTGCCCAGACCTTCCACGTGGACGGTGCGACCGGTGTTCATACTGCTCCCCAGCACCAGGCCGAGGGCTTCGAGCGTGGCCTTGCTGTCGGCGCTGCTCACGGTGGAGATGAGGGCGATTTGCTTGCAAAGCTCGTCCATTTCGATAGGTTTACCCATGCTTACGGCCTGGGGATGCCACTTCTTGGACATCTTTTTGTAAATAGGTTTGAAAAATGCCATACGTTATGGTTTTTAAGTAAAACATGCCCTGTAGACCATTATTTAATTATTGTTTGTTGAAAGTATTTCAGTTGATGATTAGGGGGATTTTTCGCATATTCCACTGATTTGTTCATAAGGGACGCATGCACAGCTACGGTTGTCCAGATAACGCAGTGCCACATAAGGAACTACTTCACAGGAGATGCGCAGATGCAAGGTAGCAATTACTTCCGCAAGGCGCGGATGAAAGGAATAATCCCGCCCATTGTATATCTGTACCCATACATGGTCTCCTTTCTTGATGTGTAGTTCTGGATTCTTCATAAGCTGTATAATTAATGTGATTGTGTGGGGTTACTTGCATAGTAACGGCAGGCAACTATAGCGGTGTAGGTTGAAAAAGCGTTTTTGGACGGCACCCAACCCAGGAATGAGCATATAAATAGAAGTTGTCTTGGTAATAAGGCGCACAAATAGTGCATCCGTTTTCAGGGATTGAAGGCGGAATTATATTTCGTATATCTATTAGGATAGTAAAGAGGAGTCTAGATAGTAAAATATAAGATTAAATAGCTTTTTTATTAGCATTTGTTTGCTTTTTTGTCAAAAAGTATGCATCTTTGTATGTGACTTTTGCCGTTACTATGCAAGTAATATCACCTTAATAAAGTGCCGTACAGCATATTGATGCTATCTACTTTCTTCTTTTTACTTCCTTTTACTAAGGCAATCACTTGTCTGTTTACTTTGTCTATTACCTCCGCATCAAAGGGCTTCAGATAACTCATCGTCACCCGTATGGACGAATGTCCTAACGACTGGCTGATAAGTCCAAGAGGTGTTCCGCTATGATAAGCCAGCGTCGCCCACGTATGGCGGGCGGTATACGAACTCACGGAAACGCCGGGCAGGAGTTTTTTCATCAACCGTGCCAGTTCCCGGTTGAAGCGGCGCAGTGTATCCTGATAAAGATGATACCGTTCTTTACCCGGAGATGCCTCATTCAGTATCGGGAACAAATACTCCGATTCAGCCCTGTTTCTGTACTTCTGTAGCAACCGGAATGCGTCCGGCGGCACGTCCACCACCATCAATTTACCTGTCTTGTGACGCCGGTAGACGATACGCCTGTCTTGCAAGTTCTGTTTCCGCAAATGTGCCAGGTCGATGAAAGGCATACCGCGAAGCATGAACATCAGCATGAAGCAAGCAAGTACACGCTGTTGCGGTAGCGATAACACACAGAATTCTGTAGTTTCTAACTGCCGCATCTGTTCCGCCGTCAGTGCCCGCTTGGTGCGCGACTCTACTTTGGTATACAATTCCTTGAACAATACCGGATTGTAGTCTACCATGCTGGGCGGCATCCAACGGTTATACACTGCCTGAAGCGTGCGCATGTAAGTGGAAATAGTGTTCGGACTGCATTCACATTCCGCTAGCCATGTCTCATACTCCTTCAGTCGCTCCGGCGTAAAGACATCCCGTATCGGTGCAAGGACGTTCGACATTGATGTCGGATCATCTCGCATCGGTGCAGAGGCATTCCAAAAACGGGTAAAAGAGCGCAGTACACTCCGGTAAACATGTGCTGCCGGAAATTTCCCTTCTTTTTCCAGGTCGGCAATTACCGTCTCCATGTAGCCGGTCAGGTTATCGCCTGCCGACACAACATCTTTCTTTTCTTTATCTTCCATACAGTACTAAAATAAATCTTCATCCAAACAGGCACAAGTTCAGCAATGTTTATGAGAATAAAGAATAACCTGTTCCTGCTGTTCGCCAATAGGCATCGTCAATGATGTTTTAGTTTCTTTTCCGTTTAATTAGTATACTCTTACGAAGAAAGCCGATGGATGTGTCTATTTTTGTCCGAAACTAATACAATACATTTATGAAAAAACTTAGCTATCTTGTTTTATTTTTCCTGTTAGCTATTCCTGCATCGGCGCAGAATCAGTTCAAGTTGAGCTCTATTCCTTTTCTTCTTTCCTGGCATAACACGCCTAAATCCTTTCAGGTGACAGATATTAATAAGCGCATTTCCGCCATTCCGCACAATCTGATTATCCACAACCACCCTGTTGATTACGAAATAGAAAAAGACCGGATCAGCATAACTGCGGCAGGAAAGACGAATCTTTTCAACAGTCCTTCCGGAAAGTCGAAGGTTGCGAACGCCCCGCTTATCCTGTTTGAGCCAGAAGCCGATTTTACAATGAGTGCACGGGTTACAGGCAAATTGAAGTCGGTCTATGATGTAGCTGCCCTTGTCATTTATCAGGATGATGATGTCTGGGCGAAATTCTGTTATGAGAACTCGGTTCATCTTCAGCCGACAATTGTTTCCGTTGTCACCCGTACTTTCTCTGATGACTGCAACTCCATGCCGGCAGGCGATTACGCATATATGGCAGTAGTGAAGAGGGGTTCGGAATATTCATTCTTCTACTCCTCTGACAATAAAAACTGGTTGATGATCAGGAATTTCAATCTTGAGACGAAGGGGAAGATTAAAGTAGGTTTCGCGGCACACGGTTCTCGTGGCGATGGCTTTACGGGAGTATTCAGTGAGATAAAATATCAGCCGAAAGCTTTGGATGATATGCGAATGTTGTCTTTGTTTTGAAGCTGTATCCCGAAATTTGTACCCTTATTACGGATATGATAACCCCAATTACAGATACCTGATTTCTCAATCGAAATAATTTCTATCTTTGTTGCAGTTCAAATACTTATGAATATGGATAGAGTTATAAAATTAGATAATGTAGATCACTATAACAGTCTCTACGGATTGGAAACCCTGCATCCTCTGGTGAGTGTGGTGGATCTTACCAAAGCAACCAAATCGGTCAATCATATCCAAATGACTTATGGCCTTTATGCACTCTTTCTGAAAGGAGCTAAGAACTGTGATATCAAGTATGGTCGCCAGCATTATGACTATCAGGAAGGAACCATCGTTTGCTTTGCTCCCGGCCAGACTGCCGGAGTAGAGATGCTGAATGATGTAGTGCAGCAAGAAGTGTACGGCATCCTTTTTCATCCCGACCTGATCCGCGGAACCTCCCTCGGAAAGACTATAAAGGATTATACTTTCTTCTCTTATTCAGTAAGCGAGGCTTTGCACCTGTCCGATCAGGAAAAAGAGACTGTGATGGATTGCCTGAAAAAGATCAGTATCGAGCTGGAGCATCCTATCGATAAGCATAGTAAAGCATTGATTGCTATGAATATCGAGCTTCTGCTCAATTACTGTATGCGGTTCTATGAACGCCAGTTCATCACCCGGAGCGGCGCCAATAAAGACTCTCTTACCAAGTTTGAGCAACTTCTGGATGAATATTTCAGAAGTAATCTTCCTGTGCAGGATGGCTTGCCGTCTGTGAAATACTTTGCGGATAAAATCTATCTCTCACCCAATTATTTCGGTGACATGATTAAGAAAGAAACAGGTATGACGCCTCAGGAGCATATTCAGATGAAAGTGATTGAACTGGCTAAAGAACATATCGTTGAAACGGACGAGACAATCAGTGAAATTGCTTACACCTTGGGGTTTCAATATCCGCAACACCTCAGCCGTCTGTTCAAAAAACGTGTCGGCTGTACGCCCAATGAATATAGACTGCAAAATGTACAGTTTTGAAAAAGGATATATTGAACATAGAGACCGTACACCAGTGCAATTGCTGTTTGGGAAATAAGACCTTACATCCGTTGGTGAGCGCCATTGACTTATCTAAAGCCAATGTGATGCAGCGTACTATCAAGTTCGATTTCTACACCATCTTACTGTTGGAATGCGAATGTGAAGATTTCATCTACGGGCGTAAGTATTACGACTATTCCAATGCAACAATGATTTTCCTGACTCCGGGACAATCCATCAATATCAACGAAGGAAAGGCATTTCCCCGAAAGGGCTGGTTGTTGGCTTTTCATCCCGACTTGCTTTGCAGCACTTCATTGGGGCGGAACATTAAGAATTACTCTTTCTTTTCTTATCATCTGAATGAAGCGTTGCACCTTTCCTTGCGCGAAAAGGATAAAGCAATTGAATGTATGTACAATATTGAGAAGGAACTGCAACATGCAATAGACTGTCATAGCAAGACCTTGATTTCAAGATATATAGAACTCCTGTTGGATTATTGTTCCCGTTTCTATGACCGTCAGTTTATCACTCGGAATGAAGTCAATAAGGCGATATTGAATAAGATGGATATTGCGTTGGATGGCTATATCCAGTCCGGACAATTGAAAAACGGTGTATTACCCTCTACAAAATACTGCGCAGATATACTTCATTTATCTCCCCGTTATTTCAGTGATTTATTGAAGTTTGAAACGGGAAAGAAGCTGGATGAATACTTCCAGTTGAAAAGGCTGGAAGTCGCTAAAGAGATGCTATTAGGCAAAGGTGATACGGTAAGTTCGGTTGCTGAAAAATTGGGCTATCCAAGCGTACAATATTTCAGCAACCTGTTTAGAAAACTGGTAGGGGTATCTCCCTGCGAATATAGATTGTCACAAAACTAAGTGCTCTTGACATTCTGCGATACCCACATTCCTATATCCTGCTTACTGAGTGCTGCCGCCATCAGGTCGGGGAACTTATCGGGCGTACAAGCAAAGGTAGGTACACCGATATTTGCCAGAAATTCTGCATGATTTTTGTCATAAGAAGGGGCACCGTCATCATTCAGGGCGGGCAGTACGATAAGTTGCACGCCACTATTCACCAGTGATACGAACTTCTTTCGCATTTCTCTCGGATCGCCCCCTTCATACAAGTCGGTCACCAGTACCAGTACCGTATCTTGCGGACGGGTGATTACTCCCTGGCAATAGGTCAGGGCGCGGGCGATATCCGTACCGCCACCCAACTGTACACCGAAGAGTAAGTCTACCGGATCTTGCAAGTCATCGGTAAGGTCTACCACAGCCGTATCAAATACCACCATCCGCGTGTTCACTGCCGGAATGGAAGCCAGTACAGACCCGAAGATTCCGGAGTAAATGACGGATGTCCCCATTGAACCGCTCTGGTCCAGACAGAGAATGATGTCTTTCATTGCTTTCCGTTTTCTGCCGTAACCGATACGGACTTCCGGGATGATAGTCTTGTATTCCGGTTGATAGTTTTTCAAATTCTTGGTGATGGTGGTCTTCCAGTCTATCTCGTTATAACGTGGATTTCTCCGCCGTGCAGAACGGTTGAGCGCTCCCGTCACAGCCTGTTGGGTAGGGGCGGAGAGCTTGCGTAGCAGTTCGTCCACCACTTTGCGGACTACCTGCCGTGCCATTTCCTTATTCTTTTCAGGAATAACCCGACTGAGTGACATCAGTGTAGCTACAAGATGCACATCCGGCACTACCGTTTCAAGCATTTCCTTTTCCGTCAACAGTGAGGTGATATTCAGTCGTTTGATGGCATCGCGCTGAATGACCTGTACTACAGTCTGCGGAAAGAACTCACGGATATCTCCCAGCCAGCGGCTTACTTTTGGGGCGGATGATCCGAGTCCTCCGCGGCGGTCGCTGTCATATACGGCTTCCAATGACTGGTCGATGCGTTGCTCTTCCGGTGTCAGTGTGATACCCGTTCCGTCGGCTTCGTTTCCACCCAGTATCAGGCGCCACCTTTTCAGATATTCTTCTTCCATTGCTTTCTCTTTACTTTGTTTCAATTCCTAATAACCGGTGAATCAAGGGAATCACCCTCACAGCTTCCTCTTCATTGTGTGAAGTTGCTGAGGCTGTTGCAGCCTGTATGCCGCCTACACCGCCCGCCTTGGCTTTCTCACCCAACTTTCGGCGTTCTGCGGGACTGAACTCGCTGAACGTGCGTTTCAGTATGGGAAGCAGTTCCATGAAGGTTTCTTTTTCCTGCGAACATACCCAGTTATTTACCAGGTTCCACAAATTATCATCCAGCAGCAGAATGGAACCGGAAGAACGGAGGAAACCCTCGAACCAGTAGGCCATATCTGCCGGAGCATTACCGATGGAAGAATAATAACTAAGGGTATTCTGTGCTTCTTCGGCTGAAATGTCTCCCTTGTCGTTCAGCAGCCGTGTGGCATAGCCGGACAACAGCGGATGTACATTAACGGATGTACGCACCTGGCGGATAAATTCCAGCCACATCCTATTCAGTTCCGGATCATTGAGAGTGGAAACTGCGTAATCCGTAGACACCAGTTTGTTGAGTATGTCCGTAGCAGCCTCCTCATCTATATTGATACAAACAAGTACTCCACCTGCAAGGATACGGGCAATCATAGCTTGGAGCATATCGCCTACCTTTGAGAAATCCAGATTGCGGACATTGCCGTAGCGGACGATATTTACCAGATCGGGTACTGCCTCCATCATCTCGATAATATCAGTGGAGGCAGCCGAGAGTCGGTCGAGTTGCACCGTCATGGCTTCCACTAAGTCCGGTAGATTGGCAGGGATTACCCGGTCGAGCAGCCGGGTGAGTTCCGGAATATGCCGTATCTCTTTCGTCTGTTTGAGCAGAAACTTCTGCGTTGCTTCTTCCAGTGTATTTCCCCAGATAGCCTTTTCGATGATGCTTATAATCTGTTCCGGCTTATGGTAGAGTGTCCATTTTTCTTTGAAAGTACCTTTACCGTCAGTACCGCCCGGAATTGCCCAATCTATGTCGAGCAGGTGTAGGCGATGGAAGAAGATACTTCTATCCAGATCATTCGGTTTACGAAGGTCGAGAGTCAGCTCTTTGATTTCGGCTGTAAATGGAACACGCAGCCGTTTTTGAGTCTTTTCCACATCTACCAGCAAGGGAACTTTGGGTACATCATCGGGAACACGCCCCAGACGGTTACTGATGATAAGTTCTTCCTTGATGATTTGTAAAAGGATATCGTCGCCAAAGCCCATGACGGTGGTGATGGCTTCATTAAACTCAGCCAGTGAAGGGGCGGGGAGATTGCGTAAAGCAGCCGTCACCTGTGCCAGACGCACAGTTTCTATGACGTGGGCTACGGAGATATCCATATTCTTCTTGCGGAAAAGGGAAGCAGCCTGGCTGATCCAGAGGGTACCGTCGTCCTGCGGATGATGCCAAAGATAATGATACCAGCCCGGGGATTCTATGCCGGCTCCGTATCCGCTGCGGAAAGCAAGCCGGTCGTATGTCCAGGGAATCCAGGTACATTCTATTTTTATTTTGGGCAGTCCTTTCAGCAGTTCGTTATCCTCTTTTACTTTAGGCATATTTTCGAGGGCGGGCACATGCCAAGCACCACAGACCACGGCGATGCGTTCGAAGTTTTCTTTCTGTGCCGTGCGGATCATCTTACGCATCCAGGCTTCGCGGAGCTGGTCACGGGGAGAGGTATGTTCGGGAAGTTCCTCCCGCAATGCGGTTACGGCTTCTTTCACAGCCTGAAATACATCGGCACTGTCTTTGCGGTGCTCAATGGTAGTTTCCCACCATGACTCCCCGTCTGCATATCCGGCTGCTTCTGCCAGATAGTCAAAAGGATCTCTGTATACGGTGGGGATAATCTCCTCCTGTTGCTCTTCGGTTGTATTATGGGGCTCCTGATTTTGCGCCATCGAATGTACCAGTGGTAAATCGAAGAAGCGTAACGGTACTTCGTTCCGCAGGGCGTAAACTATCGTCTGCCATTCCGGAGAGAATTCGGCAAACGGATAGAACACCGCATTTTGTGGCTGGTCGGGTTGATAGGCGAGTAAGGCGACGGGTGGTTCCATCTGTTCATTCAGCACGCATGGAAGCAGAGTCTCGGCTTCTGCCGGACCTTCCAGCAAGATGAGATCGGGCTGAAGCTCTTGCAGGTATTCCAGTACGTTCCGGCATGAACCGGGACCGTGATGCCTTATTCCTAATAAGTGAATTGCCATTCTTTTAATCTTTTAGTTCGTATGATGGAGTGGGAGGTATCAGATCATATCCCTTGATGCACGGTAGATATCTTTCCATCCGTCGCGGTTCTTCACTACCGTCTCCATGTATTCCTGCCATACCACTTTATCCTGTACCGGATCTTTCACCACTGCTCCGAGAATGCCCGAAACAAGGTCTTCGGCATGTATCTGTCCGTCTCCGAAATAACCTGCCATGGCCAGACCGTTATTTACCACCGAGATAGCCTCGGCCGTACTTAATGTACCACTGGGTGCTTTCAACTTCGTCTTTCCATCATTGGTAGCTCCCTGCCGCAGCTCACGGAAAATGGTTACTACACGACGGATTTCTTCAAGTGCCGGTTTCTCTGCCGGAAGTTGCATCACCTTTTCAAAGCTTTCCACGCGGCGGCGTACAATGTCTATCTCTTCGTCAATCGTATCCGGCAAAGGAAGAATAACGGTATTGAAACGGCGTTTCAAGGCGCTCGACAGATCATTGACTCCTTTGTCGCGGTTGTTTGCTGTTGCAATGATATTGAAACCGCGTATCGCTTGTACTTCTTTATTCAACTCCGGAACCGGAAGTGTTTTCTCCGAAAGAATCGTGATCAGAGTATCCTGCACGTCAGAGCCGATACGTGTCAACTCCTCGATACGTCCTATCTTGCCTTCCTGCATGGCCTTCATTATTGGGGTTTGCACCAGTGCGCCTTCACTGGGTCCTTCTGCCAGTAGTTGGGCATAGTTCCAACCGTAGCGGATGGCTTCTTCTCCTGTTCCGGCAGTACCTTGCACTATCAGTGTGGAGTTACCGGAAATGGCAGCAGCAATATGCTCGCTCACCCAGCTTTTCGCCGTACCGGGAAGTCCGTATAGCAGCAATGCGCGGTCTGTTACCAGGGTAGCTACTGCTATCTCCATCAGACGGCGGTTACCTATATATTTAGGTGAAACTTCAAATCCGTTCTTCAGTTTGCCACCCATCAGGTAGGTGACTACCGATTGCGGAGACATTTCCCAATTTTCGGGAACAGAGTTTGTTTCATTCTTTTTCAGTTCGTGCAACTCTTCTGCGAATTGCTGTTCGGCATGTTGTCTAAGTAAGGTACTCATATTGTTTTGTATTATTTATTGTCATTAAACAAGCTGTTTATTTTTTCTTTCATTCTCATATATTCCGCTGTCAGTCGGCAGAATTTGGCAATGGCATGGTCGGCATCGTATGCCACTGCCTGTTGTTCCACTTTGGGCAACATCTCCGGAGGAAAGTATAGCGACAGGCGTTCTGCCATCTCTTTCGGATAATAGTAATAATTGCTGTGGAACAATCTTTGTAAAGCTCGTGTGGAGAATTTTATTCCCCATTGCGTCCCGTCCGTATTATACCAGGATTCGGGAATATAATTGCTCTTGCTGTCTGTCTGGAAGTTGATTTCCTCCCGTTGCTCCGGCGTCAGTAATCCTATCAGCGAAGAGGCGTAGGCTTCATTTGAATCTTCTTTCAGGGTTTGATACGCCCACAGATTGTCACCGAAGTTTTCTATCGGCTGGCATAAGTTGAAGTAGGAACCGAATGGTGGCTTCTTTGCCAGTTTTGCGGCGGCTTTCTCCGGTGAACAGTCGTAGAACTCTGCCCAGAAACTGAGCGGTACACGTTCGGCGAGCTGGCGGAGCAGAAACTCTTCATCTTTTTCTTTCTTGTTGGAACTGACCTCTTCCAAACCCAATTTCTTCATCTCAGGTGTAAAGGTGATTTTATCGTATGACCAGCCCAGTAACATCTTATAATGAAGTTTTCCACGCAGCAGGTCACAGTATGTTTTTACCAGTTCCGAGTCGGGCAGACTGCATAACAGGCGACGGGCGGTTTCTTTTACATTACTGCTTCGGTCGGTAGTGGCAATCTCTTGCAGGAAGCTTTCATCCGCTTTACTCAGATTGGCGCGCAGGCATTGTATCAGTTCGTCGCGGTGGGCGGCAGATTCATTTTTCAGTTCGGTTTGCAGCAAGGCAAGTCCCTGTCCGGGGTTCTCTTTTCTCAGGCGTTGCAGCATCCGCTTTCGTTCTTCATGCGAGGCTGTTTCCCAGGTTTCGTTTCCGGTATCTCCCCAGTCCGGTAATTCCATGTGGGTAAGCAGCCAGCGTCCACGGTTACCTGTTAAGGAAGAAAGCAGTGCTTGCTCTTCGTGCTTATCGGGATTATTGCGGTCGTAGGCATGTGAGATTAGCGTCCGCAGATAGAATGGCGGAATAAGCTTGTTGCACCGGGCAGCTTTCCGGTAAGCATATAATAAAAGATGCCGGTTTTGTTCATTGACCATCTGAATCAGCAGGTCGCCGATATTCCGGTCGAAATAGGGCAGACTGTCATCCGGAGCTTCATTCATGGTGATAGCTTCTCCGGTAGGTAACGGTTCCATTCCAGCACGGCTGTAGGCAAAAGTCAGGGCTGAAAACTGATAGAAAGCATCTTCCGCATCTTCACTCTTTTCTTGCAGCAGCCGGAAGTTTTCTTCCAGAGTTTCCGGTAAACCGTTCGGAATGAATTCTTTGGCAGCGGTTCCCAATAAGGCTGCATTAATGATTGGTTCAGTTACGTTCATCTCTCCAAATATAATAGTCAGATTGATACCACATTGAATTTAGCTCCCAGCAATTGGCGTCTGCCAGAAAGAAGGCGGCAAACGGCTTTCCACCCGTGACGGATAGAATGTCTGTTCGGGTGATGTCTTGCATCTGCACAGGCATCAGTTCGTTGTTTGCATCCTGCACACAGAGTTGTTTCCCTTGAACAGCCAGTCGCAGATTTTCTACTAATACGGGTACATTTTCGGCAAATGGGTTCTGTTGCAGGGCTTCCCTGTATCGGGCGGTTGCTTCTTGCAGATTCGCACAGAAATACGGGGTAATTGCTTCTTCGGATAATTCACATTCTTTGAACAAGGCGCGAAGACTGCCTACTCCTTTATAATAACAGAGTTTTCCGTCGTAGGTACTGCCGGGAACAAGATTGAATTCCGCCAAAGTTCCGGGAGCTGTGAAACTGAGATAGATGGCGAAACGATTGCTCCGACATCCGTATAGCCAGTAAATATCATTATTCAGCTCGTTTATCTTCTGACTTCTCTTATGGAGTACCAGCCACTGGTCGGTAATTGTTTCACCCGCCAGCACATCCTCTTTTGCTTGCGGATAACCTATCTGTGTGCGGATTTCCTGTTGCCACTCTTCCGGTTGCAGGTCCAGGTTCCGGTAACTCTTCATCAGGAGGTAGAGTTTTCCGAGTTGGTCGGTTAACTTGTATTTCCAACTTTCCTCGTAGAAGTTTATTTCCTGAATGGCTTTCAACCGATTGGCAAGTCCGGGAGCCTGGGCGTCTACCATACGGCGGGCAATACCGTCGAAAAGAGTATAAGCCCGTTCCGGTATATTGATTAACCCGTTGCGTAGCAGGTCTTTCAGCCAAATCTCCAGTTCATCAATACCGTTCAGCACCTTTTGGTGGCGCATAGCCTGACGTTTGGCTTGTGCAGCTTCATCTACAGGCGTGTCGCTTTTGGCTTTCTGTTCCTTCTTTTCGGCTTTTTCTTCCCGCTTGGAAAGCCAGGAAGTCACCCATTCCGGTTCGTCCGCTTCTTTGAACTGCTCTGCCTGTGCGGCATATAGAAATAAGAGTCCCAATCCATGCTTGCATGGAAACTTCCGGCTGGGACAGGAACATTTGAATGCTACGTTTTTTGTATCGATTACGGTCTGGTATGGAGTTTTCCCGCTTCCCTGGCAATGCCCCCAGATAGCACGGTCACTGTGTTCCAGCAACACCCACTTGGCTCTTGTCGCCAACCCTTTTCCGGCTTTTACGGAGGCTGCATCCGGGGCTAATTGTATGATTTGTTCTTCTGTTAGATTTAATAACATGATAATCTTAGTCAGCTATTAGTGTGTTTTTAGATTGCAAGTATAATGCTTTTTTTCTGTTTTTCAGATTTTTCGAAGAGAAGAGTTTTCTGTTTTTACCGGAAATCATTTGATCCGTATTCTTAAAGCCGGGAAAGATTCTGTAACTTTGCGGCAACAGGTATCACATATCTGCGAGTAATATATAAAACCGACTTGTATGGATTTTGAAACTTGCATAGCCTCTTATTCTTCAGTTCTGATGGAGGGGGCATTGGGAGAACGATTGAAGCGTGAGTATGGTCTCACCATCAATGGCAGTGTAGCTATGGCTGATTTGATTTATAGTCAACAGGGGCGGCTGGCATTGGAAACTCTTTGGCGGAGCTACATGAGGATTGCTGAAAAATACAATCTACCGTTCTTGGCTACCACCCCAACCAGACGGGCCAATAAGCAGCAAGTTATTCAGGCCGGGTATGATGAGGCTATTATTGAGGATAATGTCAGGTTCCTCCGTAAAATAAAGGAGACATCAAATATTGAAATGTATATTGGCGGTCTGATGGGGTGTAAAGGAGATGCTTATACAGGCGCCGGTGCTCTGAACATTGAGGAAGCTCACGACTTTCATCATTGGCAGGCGCAACTATTTAAACTTGCGAAAGCAGATTTCTTGTATGCAGGAATTATGCCTGTGTTGGCTGAGGCAACGGGTATGGCGAGGGCTATGTCCGATACCGGAATCCCCTATATCATTAGTTTTACCATCCAAAAAGACGGGAAACTTATTGATGGGCATACCATCGACTATGCTATCCGCTTTATCGACGATAATGTATCTCGCAAACCGGTGTGCTATATGACAAACTGTGTACATCCCTGCATCGTCTATGAAGCTCTTGCGCACAACTTTAACCAAACCGATACTGTCCGGACGCGGTTCATTGGCATTCAGGCCAACACTTCCGCATTGTCTTATAGTGAACTGGACGGTTCCGCTGATCTGCAATCTTCTTCTCCTGCCGACTTGGCTGAAGGTATGATGAAATTGAAATCAGAATATGATTTTAGGATATTTGGCGGCTGTTGCGGAACGGATGATACACATATGGAAGAAATCGCTAAGTCTATACGTTGAAGTTTGTAATGGAGGATTGAATCAATACCATTCTTTTTCGTATATTTGCCTCTTAACTTTTAAAATACCACAGTTATGAGAAAAGTACAACTATTGTTAGTTTGTTTAGTGCTTTCAGTGGCTGCTTCTGCTGCTGATAAGGTAGTTAAGTTACCCAAGCCCAATTTGAATCGTGCCGGTACGGTAATGAAAGCATTGTCTGAACGTCAGTCTACACGTGAATATGCTTCGAAAGCATTGAGCCTTGCTGACTTGTCGGATTTATTGTGGGCTGCTAACGGAATCAATCGTCCGGAGTCTGGAAAGCGGACAGCTCCATCGGCTTTGAATAAGCAGGATGTAGATGTATACGTGATATTACCCGAAGGGAGCTATGTGTACGATGCGAAAAATCATCAGTTAAATCTGGTTTCTGAAGGAGATCACCGCGATGCTGTTGCAGGTGGTCAGACTTTTGTAAAAGCGGCTCCGGTATCTTTGGTACTGGTCAGTGATGTTTCCCTCTTTGGCGATGCTCAGAAACCACAAAATCAGGTGGTTGGAGCTATAGATGTTGGTATCGTTTCGCAGAATATCTCTTTATTCTGTGCTAATGCCAAATTGGCTACAGTGCCACGAGGTTCGATGGATGCCACTCAGTTGAAGAAAGTATTGAAACTGAAAGATAGTCAGATTCCTATGTTGAATCATCCTGTAGGATACTTTAAATAATGGAATAAGAAATGAGGGTGTATCGAAACTCTCATAAACTAAAAATCCCCCTCGCTACAACTATCTGTGGCGAGGGGGATTTTAATTTTGTTTATTTGGCATCTTCAATAATAGAACAGATACTAACCCGGTTCCAGTCTGGTTCTGTGAACATGTCACCCACTCCCTGACCTTCGGCAGTAATGCGTGACGGGTTGATTTTATACTTATTGACCAAGATTGTCTTTACGGCTTCGGCACGCGCTTTAGCTATTCTTGCATTGACTTCGGCACTACCTTCCGGTGAAGCGTATCCCTTAATCACCACTGTTGTGTTTGCGTGTTTCTTCATGTAAGAAGCCACACGTTCCACATTTGGCAACTGAGAAGCATCGACTGTAGATTTACCTTGTCTGAAAGTAACGATGGATTCCGGAATACGGCTGGTTTCCACTATTGTTTCAACAGGAACTACCCGGTTCTGTAAATTGTTGACTTCTTGTTGCAATGCGCTGATCTTCTGTGCGTCGACATTGATCTGACCATTCTTCTCATTCACTTGTGAGCGAAGATTATTGATAGAATTATTCAGGTCGCTTATCTCGGCCGGATCATAGAGTTTAGCCAAGGTAAAGTGATGGCTTCCGTTGCTACCACCAAAGTGGTAAGCTACACCTGCCGTTAGTTCAAAGGCGGCATTGTTCACATTGAATCGGCTACGGTTGTAGTCGCCTTGCATATCATATACCAATGCCGGTTTGACTCCTATCGTCCAGGCTTTAGCTTCTCCGAGATTGAAGTTGAAATTCATTCCGAAGCGGCTGGACCAGGAGTTCACATCTCCAGGGCCGTCCATGTAGTAGTGCAGCCATCCCGCACCGGCTACGGCCTCTACTTCGAATATGCGCGGAGTACCTGTATAGCCTGCGAACAGGTTCATCAGGTTAACCTTACCCAATAAACTAAGGTCTGAGGCATCAAAAGCTGTCTTACTGTTCGAGGTGTTTATATATCCCATACCTTGAACTCCCAGTCCGAAAACGGGGGTAAGTTGCTTGGTAAGCTCAATTCCCAAAGCCGGGCGGGCATTCTTGAAGAAAGCGCTGTGGCTTACAGGAGTTATAATACCGGTTTTTAGTTCTATAGACCAATTGTCTGTGAATTTGCTGCCTTGTACGGTAGTCTGGGCATTTGCAGCCAATGCTGCTAAAACAAATGCTGATAAAATAATTGATTTTTTCATAATTGAAATGCATTAATAGTTGATACAATAAAATATAACATGCCCTGAAGTAGTTTATTTGTTTGCTCTTTTCAGGAATAAAGCGGGAGGGTTAGGTTGCAGATTTCTTGTTTGCTTTGATCTTTGTTAAGTTTAAAGTTAGTTTAATCATATAATCTACTCTTTCTCGAATCCCGTTCATTAACGTAACAGCGATTCTTTCTTTAAAAATTTAATTTTCTTCTTCATAATTCATTATTTTAAATTCATAATTAAGGTTGCTGTTCATTTGTAACAACATAATCTTTGAAACATGGTTCGATGTATGAAAGGGTAATTAACAATAATTTAATGATTGCTCAGAGATTCAATAAAAAGTTGGTTCAGGTTACTCTCACTACCCTCACTGCTAAAATATCTTATTGATAATTAGAATATTAAGTGTGGGTGAGAGTAAAAATCCAGCGTGAGGGTAAACCGCTTACTCTCACGCCGGATTTTTACATTTTTACATCATAACTTCTTCTGTTATACCGTAATACCCCACATTTGGCGCATATATCGGTTGGTTCTGTAATCCGATGTTTTTTAGCTTTCCTTCCCCGCGTAAACGGCGGATATGCCCCATTGCAGTCGATTTCATCATGCCGCATACCCTTTGGAAGTCACTTCTTGTCATCATGTGGTGCTGACTGAAGTAGACGGTCAGTCGGCGGTCTATTTCTTCGTCCGATAATTTGTTGGAGTGTCCATTGTGTTTTATATTCTTCAGTTTCACATTTCCGATTTCACTCCTCAGATCCTGATCCGCCCGGAATTTGATGCCTTTCAGCCTTACTTTCGTATTCTTCCGTTTTGTATCTTCTTTTATTTCTTCCGTGCAGGTCAGGGTAGGGTGGAAGTAACCGATACCATCCAGATGTACCTGTCTGCCCTCCGCCAGTTCTTCACCCATTGCATGAGACAGGGCGTCGAGCACGGCGGACACATCCGTTTCCGTCAGTGAACAACGTTCTTGGATTTTGCGTCGCAATCGGTCGGTTCCTGTTTTTCCATTCAGCGTGATGCGTGCATGAAGTTTCGTTTCTTCTTGTGGCTGGTTGGGAGCCACCGGGTTTTCGTACCATTCAAATAAGATTGCCATAGTTGCTTGTTTTAATTATAAGGTATTAATTTGTTTTACATTAGGGACTATTCTGTTTCCTCCTAAGGAACATCCCGCTCACCCTTAGGAACGATTGGATATTAACCTTGGTCAACGAGCCTGTTAACCTTGGTTACTCGGCCTGTTGACCTTCATTAATGAGCCTGTTGACCAAGGTTAACACTCAATAAGACTTACTACAAAGATACAAAATAAGCAGGGCAAAGTCAAGTGATTCCCTGTCTTTTTTCAATTATTATTGAAGCTTTTACTTTGAAATGAATGGGCTGAACTTTTTTGAGATAAATATAGAATAATATACTTAAATACTTGACTTTCGCTTTTAGGAATGGTATCTTTGTAACTATTTAAAGGAATTATACTATATAAATAAAATTCAAAACAGATAATGATATGAAAATCACTTCAATAAGACATGACAAAGATGCAGGCAGAGAGATGATGACCGTTTATGATGCCGACGTGCTGATGGAGAAGATGAAAACGGAAACCAGAGACGGGTATGTAACGGGGTTACGGACTGTCATCCCTCAGTTGGAAGGTACTGAATCCGCATTCTCTCATATTGACAAACTTCCACGTGTCTATCCTGCTGTGGAGTGCGCCCGGACTAAAGACGGAGGGCGAAGAATGAAACGATACAATGGTCTGGTTCAGCTTGAAGTGAAGAAGCTGGCTGGACTGGCGGAGGCTGAACTGGTGAAACGTCAGGCGATGCTGCTTCCTCAGACGTTTGCTGCTTTTTGCGGTTCCAGCGGAAGGACTGTGAAGATATGGGTGTGTTTCGCCCTGCCGGATGGAAACTTACCGAAGCGTGAACAGGAGGCCGCATTGTTTCATGCCCATGCCTATCGCTTGGCGGTGAGTTGCTATCAACCGTTGTTCCCATTTCCCATTGCCTTGAAAGAGCCCTCACTGATGCAAAGTTGTCGGATGACGCTCGATGAACATCCCGGATACAATCCCCATGCGGTACCTTTCTGTCTGGAACAGCCATTCTCCATGCCCGGAGAACAGACCTTCCGGCAACGGCAGTTGGCTGAGAAAAATCCGTTGCTGAGGCTGGAACCGGGTTTTGAAACATCGCAGACCTTCACCATGCTTTTTGAAACCGCCCTCGATAAGGCGCTCCGGGATATGGAGAACTGGCGACGGGGAGATGACCTTCAACCGTTACTTGTCCGCCTTGCGGAGTATTGCTACAAGGCGGGCATACCGGAAGAGGAAGTTGTGAGGCAGACGATTATTCATTATTATGCACAGGCGGAGGAGCAAACAGTACGTGCCATGGTTCATAATATTTACCAAGAGTCTAAGGGCTTTGGCTCTAAAACTATTTTGACTCCGGAGCAGGATACCGCTTTGCGTCTGGAAGAGTTTATGGAACGGCGCTATGAGTTTCGTTACAACACGGTGTTGAATGATCTGGAATACCGTCAGCGGGATTCCATTCATTTCTATTTCAGACCGGTGGATCGGAGGGTACGCAATACGGTGGCGATTAATGCCCTGAAAGAGGGGATTCGTGCCTGGGACCATGACGTGGAGCGTTATCTGACATCAGAGTATGTGCCTTTGTACAATCCTGTTGAAGAATACCTTTGCAGTGTGGGGCGTTGGGACGGAAAAGACCGCATCCGGGCGCTTGCCAATCTTGTGCCATGCAATAATCCGCATTGGCGGGAGTTGTTTTATCGTTGGTTTCTCAGTATGGTGGCTCACTGGCGTGGGCTCGACCGCCAACATGGAAACAGTACGTCGCCATTGCTGGTTGGGGCACAGGGGTATCGTAAATCTACCTATTGTCGCATTATTTTGCCGCCTGAACTGCGTTTCGGATATACGGATAGTCTTGATTTTAAGAGCAAACAGGATGCGGAGCGTTATCTGGGGCGTTTTCTGTTGGTGAACTTGGATGAGTTTGATCAGATTAGCTCTAATCAGCAGGGCTTTCTGAAACATCTTTTGCAGAAACCTGTGGCAAATTTGCGGAAACCTTACGGTGCTACCATCCAGGAAGTGCGCCGTTATGCCTCGTTTATCGGTACTAGTAATCAGATGGACCTGCTTACCGATCCCAGCGGTAGCCGCCGTTTTATCTGTATCGAAGTGACTGCGCCTATTGATACGAATGTCACCATCAATTACAAGCAATTGTATGCTCAAGCCATGGATGCCATTTATAAAGGTGAGCGCTACTGGCTGAATGATGAGGACGAAGCTATCCTGAAAGAGACCAACCGGGATTTTGAACAGGTCAGTCCGCTTGAACAGCTTTTCCACTGCTATTTCCGGGTGACGGAAGAAGAACGGGAAGGGGAATGGCTGACCGCAATGGAGATATTCAATTATCTACAGCAGAAAACCCGCGATAAACTGTCGGTCAGCAAAATAGGGCACTTCGGTCGTTCGCTGAAGAAATTGGATATTCCTTGCAAGAAGTCGAATAGGGGGACGGTGTATCATTTGGTGAGATTGTGATTATGCGGCCAACGAAGAGATGCTTCGGATGTATTGGGATGTTGGTGAAATGTTGCAGCAAAGCCAAGACGCTGACGGTTGGGGTAAGAAAACTTTGCAATGGTTGGCTATGGATTTACGAAACCACTGGTTTCGCAATTAGGCGAATATAATTTTATCCTCCCTATCAAACACTTGGACTGGACTCATAATCTTGTGTTGATAAAGCAGGTTAAGGACATTCGCGCACGGTATTGGTATATGATGCAAAGTATCACAAACCATTGGTCAAAACGCTATCTGCAAGAAGCCATCAAACTTGATGATTACGGCAAGCATGGAGCTTTGGCAAACAATTTTACTGAAACCTTGCCTGCGCCGGAAGCAAACGATGTGAAATCCATGCTCAAAGACCCGTATATATTCGACATGTTGACTTTCACCGACCAATACAATGAGCGTGATGTGGAAATCGGTTTGGTGAAGATATCGGCAAACTGAAGCTGAATATGCCTTGTGCGATATTCAGAAGTCCATCGGCATTTCCGACTACGAATTGGGACAAGCCTTGCCTAAAGACTTCCGAGGCATTCTGTCTACGATTGAAGAAATTGAGAAAGAATTAGAGACAAATAACGAATGAACTCAATATCTTTTAAATAAATGTGATATAAATATATGAAACTGACAATAGCAATTGTAGTATTTTTTTTGATGATGCCGTCATTTTTCTTTGGATATACGAACTATACTACGGCAAAAGAGAACATAATAGAGGATGTGAATCAAGCTTTGGCTAAAACTATCCACATGAATTTAAGTTTGTGAATAAGTAGTTTTTCCGTAAGATTCAATATATTTGCATGCAGTAATGTGATCCTTAGAGTAAGAACCTTTTCAATGAAAAATTCAATTCCCCGGTATACTTTCTATAAGACTAAGTACGGAAGCGAACTTTTAGTGGATGTCGTAGAACTGAAGTACGTAAAAAAGTTCTTGACCAAGGGCACTGTGCACACATTGACTTACTATGATATTACTTTCATTACAGAGGGAGAAGGTAATTTTTCTATCGATAATCAAACGCATAAGGCAGTTCCCTGTGATGTACTGTTTTCCAAACCCGGAGAGATACGGAATTGGGATACCGGCCACATTGTAAATGGCTATGCTTTGATCTTCGAAGATGAGTTTCTGTCTTCCTTCTTTAAAGATCCGTTGTTTGTGCAGCATCTTTCTTTCTTCAATGTGGGGAGGAAATCTGCCGGACTGCACTTGTCGAATGAGCTCTATGTACGTATGCTTCAATTGTTGAGTGATATTAAGACAGAGATCGATTCGTATAAACAAAACGATGTACATGTATTGAGAGCATTGCTTTATGAGGCTCTCATGCTTTTGGACCGGGCATATCAAAAGATGTTGTCTGACGGTAGTACCCATAAAGAAGCAAGCAGTACCCACATAAGCAAGTTCATGGAGTGTGTAGGGGCTGACCTGAGAGAACATCACTCTGTTCAATATTATGCCGATAAGCTATGCATCACACCAAACTATCTGAATGAAATTGTCAGTTCAGCTATGGGAATCAGTGCAAAGCAATACATTCAGAATAAAGTTGTGGAGGAAGCCAAACGGCTGCTTGTCTATACGGAACTGCCTATTTCAGAAATTGCTTTCGAACTGCATTTTTCAACCGTTTCCTACTTTGTCCGTTGCTTTCGTCAGTGTACGGGAGAGACACCTTTGTCTTACCGGAAGGAGCATAAACCGTAAAAAGTGTCATTTCTCCCTTAGTTCTTATTGCGTTGTATTTTCCTTGAGGGCCTATCTTTGCGGAATAATAACCCATAAAATAATAAGATTATGAGAGATGCGGAAAAGACAGTCGGAGGTATGATAGATAAGCTGAAAACAGCTTTTATCGGTTCGGTGGATGCAGAGGGCTTTCCTAATATCAAGGCCATGTTGCAACCCAGGAAGAGGGAAGGGATAAAGACTATTTATCTGACAACGAACACTTCGTCAATGCGTGTTGCGCAATACAGGGAAAATAATCATGCTTGTATCTACTTCTGTGATGCAAGGTTTTTCAGAGGTGTCATGTTGCGCGGCACAATGGAAGTGCTGACAGATAGTGCCAGTAAGGAGATGATATGGCGGGAAGGAGATACGATGTATTATCCGGAAGGCGTGACCGATCCCGACTATTGCGTCCTGAAATTCACTGCAATTTCCGGAAGATATTACAGTGGTTTCAAATCGGAAAGTTTTGTGATAGACTGATTCCTCAGTCCAGAAAAGGAATTTGGACTGCAAATTCCTTTTCGTTTTGAAAAATATCAATTTGCCGGTTGTACAGGGCATATTGGCGTTGCAGATTCTTGAGCCCTGTTCCACTTTTAGTTACGTAGTTGCGCAACTGGAGGTTGTTGGAAACAATAATCATTTCATCATCAATGGTGATGTGGATTATTAAAGGGGAGTTGGTGGTGCTGATATTGTGCTTTATGGCATTTTCCGCAAGCATTTGTATGCTTGCAGGGATGACAAAGCGGTTATGATTCTTTCCGTTGTCTTCTATGTCGATGTGCAAGGTATCTCCAAAACGTATATGTTCCAGATACAGGTATGAGTCGACAAATGCCAGTTCTTCTTTCAGCGTGACTTTTAATTGCCCGTGAGTTGTGAGCAGATAGCGATAGACAGTGGATAATTTCTTAGTGAACAGGTTCGCTTTCTCTGCATCCTGATAGGTTAAGGAAGCAAGCACGTTGAGACTGTTGAACAGGAAATGCGGATTAATCTGGTTCTTCAGTACTTCAAATTGATACAAAGCTCTTTCTTTTTCAATAATAGCCAGCCGCTTTTCCATTTCCGTCTGCTGCAGGTTATAGAAAAAGATTTCTATCTGAAAGACGGCAATCCAGTTCCATGGGATTACAGGCAGGGAGTTTTTAAAGATATCCCAACCTGACATCTCCGGACCGGCTAACAGGCAGTTCAGGATTCCTGCCAATGAAACGCTAAGAAAGGTGGTCAATAACAAGTCGATAGAAATTCTGACTACATTACTTGTGGATTTTAATCTCTTGTATACCCAATTGATTACTCCGAAATCAATAAATCCGAGTGCTATACATAACGGAAGGTTGATGATAAACTGATAAGCCAGATTTATCTTTAAAGGCTTTCCGCTGACTATGTTATAGATACAGCCGATAACAAATAGAGAGATTGATATCGTGAGGATAAAGAGGAATATGTATTTCTTATGTTTCATCAGCGTAGCTTATAAAGTACCGTCTATCCATTTCAGAAAATCGTTCGCACGGCTGCGGCTGACCAATACTTCATGCGGGCATTCCGGGCGGAAATATAACTTTAAACGGCTGCCGAAATACCTGGAGCTCTTTTGAATGGCCTTTATATTGGAGATGCAATTTCTCGATACGCGGAAAAAGAGATCCCTGTCCAGCATGGGTTCCAGTTGATCCAATGAGTAATTGATAATGTACCTTTTATTGGTGAACAGATGCAGGTAGGTGTATTTTTCTTCACTGTAGAAGAAAGCGACTTCATGGGTTTCAGCATACTGGAAAGTATCTCCTATCTGGACTAAAAAACGGTTTTTCTTATTTCCTGCCAAGTAATCGGTCTCCAGTTTCTTGTATTGGGGAGTGGTGGAATGTAGCGAATGGTTTCGTTCGAACTTGTGCAATGCCGCGTCCAATTCATTTTCTTCAATGGGCTTCAGCAGGTAATCAATGCTGTTGACTTTGAATGCCTGCAGGGCATATTCGTCGTAGGCCGTTGTGAAGAGGACAGGTATATCAATGGGGCATTGCTCAAAAATCTCGAAACTAAGTCCGTCGGATAAGCGTATATCGACAATCATCAGGTCTATCTTGTTCTGTCTGAGAAGTAAGACTGCCTGCTCAATGCTTTCTGCCCAGCCTACCAGTTGATAGTCCGGCCTTAACATTTGCATCATCCGTTTCATTTCTTCATAGGCGAACCGTTCATCTTCCACCAATACATATCTTGTCATACTGATTCTGTTCTTTAGGGTATTACTGTTTTTTTGTCAAAAATACAATATATTATTCTGCCATGTAAGTTTTTAGGGAATAAATGTCTGTTTTCGTCAGAAGCCGCACCGGAAACCTGCCGTAAAACGTAAGGAGGTGCTGAAGTTACAGCTCCCATCGTCTTCTTTAAAGTTTTCGATAAAGCCTTTGAAACTACGGTCTGAGATTTTTGCGCTACGTATCCAGTTGCCACCTATGCCCAGATAAATGCTCGTCTTCTTGCTTATGTAGAATGACGGGCTTATATAAGATTTCATGCTTGCCGTTGAATAGATTTTTGATTTCCCGTCTATGTTCATCACGGCCGACATGCCATCCATTTCGATAGCAGTGAGTTCTACCTTAAATTTCTTGTTCAGCCAGGTAGCGGCAGATATTTTTAGACCGCTGGACATGTCTACTTTAAATTCGTATTTGCCCGTGTTCCTCCAGCTGAAGTATACCATGGGTAATATCATCGGGATACCGTATGAATTGGTAAGCCCACCTCCGATTCCGAGGTCAAGATTGTTCCTTAGCTTATATACAAAGACAACGGCACCATTGGCTAATACGCTCTTCATCGTTATTTCACTGGGTGAAGCATAGACTCCGGCACCTAAAGAAGCGATAATGCTCCATCTATCGGACAAGGGCCTGATATGCGATATATTTAAACTGCTGTTCAGTATATTATCAGGATTTAATTCTTTGGCCGGTCCTTTGTTGTTGAGAATGCCATAGGAACAATTGAGGGTTGCCGACCATGCCGTTACTTGTCCTTTTTCATTGTGCCTGACAGAGAACGGCAGAGTATACCTGCCGGATAGAATAAGTAAGTCTCCCGACCCGTATTTATTGCCGGCATCATCTTTAAGGGTACTTGCCGGCATATAATCGCTACTGATATAGCCCTGTCCGTAACTTAAGCCCGGAAGAATGACAAGCAATGGTGTCAATAGAATCTTAAAAGTAATTTTCATGTGGTTATTATAAATTGTTTCCGGCAAAGATATTACTCTGAAAGGGCAGTAGACAAGTGCTTCCGGACAGGTTGCATAATCTGCCGGTTGAAATTCGGTATTCAGTGGACGGATTGAAAGTGGAGGATATGAAAGATACCTATTTTGGATAACTGTATTTTGGATCAGCTTTGTATCTTTGTAGCATGGAACAAATAGCAGACAAGCAATATTGCCAGAGTTGTGGAATGCCTCTTCGCTTTGATGTGGAAGAATATCTGGGCACAAATGCCGATCATTCCTGTAGTGACGAGTATTGCTACTATTGCCTGAAAGACGGGAGTTATACGGTGGATATCTCTATGAATGAGATGGTGGATATCTGGGTAAAATATACCGATAAATACAACTGGTATTCGGGAACCGACTATACTCCACAAGAATTAAGAACCTTATTGAACAAGCGTCTTCCCACCCTGAAACGCTGGCGGCAGAAAGAGATGACGCAACATGTTCACTATGAAGCTGTCAATTGGGTTCGGACTTATATTGACCAAAACCTCTTTCAGGAAATCGATCCAGAGCAGTTGGCTAAGATGGTTAATCTCTCATTTTTCCATTTCCGAAAGGTTTTCAGGAATGTTACCGGAGAGAATATTGGTACATATATCCAGCGTCTGCGTTTGGAATACATTGCCCATTTGCTTATAACTACCGGACAGAGCATTGAAGAAATTGGTATGCAGACCAATTATCAGACTAAGTTCAGTCTGGCAAAGGCTTTTAAAAAGCATTTTGGCATTTCAATGTCGGCTTATCGCGAAAAGTATAAGTCTGTCAATGCGAGCCAAGAACCGGATAGCATGCCCGAGGCTAAGATTAAACGTATCAATACCCTGAAAGCTGTTTGCATAGAAGTGGGTGATACTTTTCGTGATAAATATGCTTACACCACGATCTGGAAGCAATTACTGCATTATAAAGCAATTCATTTGCAGAATGCTCCCAATAGTCGTTTTGTGAGTATAAGTCAGGATAATCCCTTGATTACACCGATGGAACAACGGCGGTTCTATATCGGGATTCTTGTTGAAGGGAGTGCCAAGTCCGAAGGGAAATTATCGCTTCGGGAAATACCCGGAGGAATGTACGCTGTTTTCAGGTATAAAGGCAGTTATTCTGATTTACCTGAATTTTATAAGACGATTTATAATCAATGGTTTCCTTACAGTATGTATCATCAGAAACGTCCGTTGACGTTTGAGGTGTATCTCAATTCACCGGATGAAACGCCGGTTGAAGGATTGCTGACGGAGATTTATATTCCTATTGATAAATAATTAAATGATATAAGTATGTTAGAATTACCAGAAGTACTTACACTGAGTAAGCAAGCCAATGATGTTTTAAGTGGTAAAACGATTACGCAAGTGTTCAATGCTACCAAGCCTCATAAATTCACGTTCTATAGTGGCGATCCACTGGAGTATGGAAAGTTGCTCGTCGGAAAGACGATTCTGTCGTCTAAAGGATATGGAATGTTTGTCGATTTTTACCTGTCGGGCAATGTGATAATGAATATCGGTGACGGGGTGAGCGCACGTTACTATAATCCGGGTGATAAAGTTCCTGCTAATTACCAATTGCTGCTGACTTTTGAAGATGAATCATTCCTTGTATTCACGGTTGCCATGTATGGTTTTATCAGTGCCTATCCCGATGGGGTTATCGACAATAAATATTATACGATAAGCCGTGAAAGTATTTCCCCGCTGAGTGATGCTTATACGGAAGCGGAATTTGAGAAATTATTTGCTTCAGCCAAAAAGACATTGACGGCTAAAGCTCTGTTGGCTACCGAACAACGTATTCCGGGTGTAGGCAATGGGGTAACGCAGGATATTCTATTTAATGCCGGGATTCATCCGAAACAAAAAGTGCTTGACTTGTCGGATGGACAGAAAGAGGTACTTTTTAAATCTCTGAAGGATACCTTAATGGCTATGACTTCCGGAAGAGGCCGTGATACCCAGACGGACCTTTATGGAAATGAGGGAGGGTATAAAACGATTCTTTCTTCCAAAACATGGAAGAATCCTTGCCCGCGTTGCGGCAGCGTAATTGTAAAGGAAGCCTATCTTGGAGGATCGGTTTATTATTGTCCTGAGTGTCAGAAAATAAGGAAAATATAATAACAACTTAAATTATAGTTATGGCGAAAGGAACAGGTCACAAGGGTGGTGTTCTTTTTTCTCTTCCGATAATTTGCAGGAATAAAAAGTCTGCCTATCTTTGTGGTGATATAAAAAAATGTTGGATGTTTAAAGTTAAGAAGGATTCGGTAAGTAAATAACTGTGGGTATTATGCTCTCGGTTATCCTTTAGTTCAACTCGTGCATATTCTTGCAGGAGTTATTTTTATACCTATATATCAACAATAAAATTTAAACATCATGAGTAACGAAAATAAATCTATTCACGAATTCGATTTTAGTTTAATCTGCGAATACTTTTCAAGTGTAGAACGTCAGGGACCGGGAAGTGCTGAAACAACAATAAAGGCTCTTAGCTTTGTTGAGGGGCTTACGGATAAATCTCTGATTGCTGATCTGGGTTGTGGCACAGGTGGCCAGACGATTACGCTGGCGCAACATGCTCCGGGACAAATTACAGGCATTGATTTGTTTCCTGATTTTATCAACCAATTCAATAGTAATGCCGAGCACTTTAACCTTCAGGACAGAGTGAAAGGTATTATTGGATCAATGGATGAACTCCCGTTCCGGAATGAAGAATTAGATCTTATCTGGTCGGAAGGAGCCATCTATAATATTGGTTTTGAATACGGGTTGAATCTATGGCGTCCGTTTTTGAAGAAAGGCGGTTATATTGCCGTATCAGAGGTGTCATGGTTCACTGATGAACGTCCGGCTGAGATCAATGATTTCTGGATGGATGCTTATCCTGAAATAAATACGATTCCCAATAAGCTGGCACAGATGCAGAAGGCCGGATATATCCCTGTAGCCTGTTTCTGTATACCGGAAAATTGCTGGATCGAACATTTCTATATGCCGCAGGTTGAAGCCCAAGAGGACTTCCTACGAAAATATAAAGGTAACCAAGCTGCTGAAGAACTGATTGCCAATCAGCGCCATGAACAACAATTATACTATAAGTATAAAGACTTTTATGGTTATGCATTCTACATCGGAAAGAAAATCTAAGTAAAGAAAAAGGCCGTATCAATAAAAGAATTTCATTTATTCTGATACGGCCTTTCTTGTGCGTTGCAAAACTCTAATGTTTACAATTCAGCAGAATCCATTCTGTCATATCTTTCAGGACCTCAGGACTGATGGTTTCTTCTAATTGCCCGTATTCCATAATTGTACAAGTTTTACAGGATTGGAACAAATGGTTCAAACCGGGATATTTCTTGGTGGTAACTTTCTTGTTCCCGTTAGACTTGACCCAATCTTCCACAGCTTTGAGATTCATGTCTGCATCTACCTGTATGTCTTTATCTCCATTGACAGCCAGTACCGGACATTTTATCTTCTTTAAATCTTGGGTCGGATCGTATTTCATGAAATGAAGATACCATGGGGAGAGCATTCCGTTCATCTCAACTTCTATTTGCTTGGCGATGTTTGGGTCTTGCAGTTGTACGGGTGGCAGTGTTGCAATAATGTTGGCATATAGCTCTTTCCGGATTTCTTCAGTGCTTTTGTCCTGTGTCAATATAGCATAACGGGTACGTAATGTGGGTTTGTATAATTCCCACATGGCATCGGAGGTGCCACCTGACTTGCTAACTGTTTCTGCTTGTTTCAACATCAGGCTGTCTCCTTTTATGGTAGCACCGGCCATTGAAACGATGTAAGCAATATCTTTGTTACGGGCCCCCAATATAAAAGCCACGGTTCCTCCACAGCTATGACCAATGATTCCTATCTGTTTGGGATTAATTTCTTTTCTGCCTTTCAGGTAATTGATTGCTGCTTCTGCATCGCTGGCATAATCTTCGTTGGTGGCTTCTGCAAAAACGCCTGTTGAGCCTCCTACGCCTCTGTCGTCGCAGCGAAGTACGGCTATACCGTTACGGGTCAGGTAGTCTGCTATTACCAGGAATGGCTTATGTCCCATTATTTCCTCATCCCTGTTCTGTGCGCCACTACCGGTAACCAATACTACTGCCGGGAATTTTTTCCCCTGTTCGGGAAGCGTCAGAGTGCCGGCAAGTGTGATTCCGGCTTCTTTATTTTCAAAAGTAATGTCTTCTGCTTTATAGGGGAAAGGTGGTTGTGGTTCTTGGGGGCGTTTAGGTTTGGCTACTTCTCCTTTTTCCAGATTTAGTTTGAATCTAAGTCCTTGTGTGAAGTCTCCGTATATTTTGCCGTCTTTCTCCAACTTACCTTTGTAAGAGGCACGAATATCAGGAATCTGAATCGTCAAAATCGAATCCTGAAAGAGTGTGGAGCCTGTCGGAATGCCTTTTACATTCTGATCGGGACTATCACAAGTAGAGGTATATCCCTGCTCGGTTTGTTGCAGGTTGAAGCAAATAGTCAAGGAAGCGTTGGGGAGAGACAGCTTTCCATTCCATGTTCCGGATATGTCCTGAGCATGGGTGCAGATAGGAAAGATAAATCCTAAAAGGAATAGAATGGAGTGTTTTTTCATATCCGGTGATTTAAATGGTTTTCATATAATATTTTGAGTTTCTTATTTGACATACTCATGCAGTTCTTTACAATCTACCGCCAGTTCATCCACTGCTTTCCACCCAAAGATACCGTTTTTTATTGTAACATGCAATACACATCCCATGGCTACTTGTGTATCTATAGGGACGTGGAAGTAAAGACAGTCATCAGAATTATCCTGGTCGACAGCTTTCAGAATTCTGCATTCAGGCAATATGGTCCGATAGCGGGCCAATTTGTTGGGCTTTAGAAAACGGATTTCTGTTACTCTGTATTCTTTGCGGACGGGAGTCTTACTTGCCAACCAATGATTCATATTCAGTAACAGATTGATACCCATACCGTGAAAAAGCATCCCTATGACAATGCCACAGGCGATGGTCTTCAGGTAATATCCGACTTTTGTGTATTTATCTGCCAGTAGTATGCCAATAACAATGACAAGAATGGCTGTGAAAAGCATCACGAGTGCCATAAGTGGGCGATAACTGATACCCCGAAATGCAGTTTGCTGGAGCAATACAGTACTGGGAGAGGCCAGATAACCCACTCCGACAAGTATTGCCAGGATCACAATCACTATCAGCCAGACATATATGGTTTGCCTGCGCTCTTTCTTTTTTTCCCGGATTTGTCCGGTGGTTGTTATTCTTCGATATCTCATTCTGTTGACGAAGGTACGCTTTTATATCTTCATATAGCCTATCTCCTTTAAAATTCTATTCAAGCTTCTTCTGAGAAGAGAAATAAAAGGCTTTGTTTATAATAAGCTTAAAGAGATTTTGTATATCTTTGCATAATTACAAAACTAAACTTAAAGAAAACATTATGAAGACAAAACGCTTATTAGGGTTATTGCTATTAATCCTGCCAATCACTGGCTTTGTTGCTTGTAGTGATGATGAACCGCAAGACAAGGTAGAAACTGTAAAAATGCTTATTTCTGACAAAACAGGTACTTATCAGCCTTGGGGAAGTGATTCTCCTATCGATTGTATGCTGGTGAAAGAAGAAAGTGAAAGTGACTACAAAACGCTGGATTTTCAAGGAATTACTGATTTCGTTTACGAAAAAGGCTATGAGTATGCTTTATGGGTTGAGAAAAGAACCTTGGTTAATCCTCCTGCTGATGGGAGTAGCATTGTCTACAAATTGATAGATGTAATATCGAAGGCAAAAGTAGAGTATGAATACACAATAAAAGTAGATGGCCCTAATCCTTTTATTCTGTCTCCCGAAGGTGGTGAATATGAAATACCTTTTACCTGTAAAGCGAAGAAATTTGCAGAGGGTAACCTGATTGAAGATGGATATATTCCTTTAAAAGGGTTGAGATATAATATGGGTACCAATTACGGAGGGCTGACAAGAGTCGTAAAAGATGGCGATAAGGTTGGGTTTTATAAATTTGTAATAGAAGGCATTCCGCGCTTTAATATGAAAGCGGATCCTGTATGGTATTGTGGTATTTACACTCCGGATGCAGATGTATCTGTCGGACCTGAGCCGGAGCCTATTTATAAACAACTGTTTGAACAACCGCAGACAGAAGGTGAGGATTATTATATGAATTCGGTAATCTTTATGTCTATAGGCACATTTGCTGAATAAACTCTGAAATAATATTTAAAACATACCTGAACCGTGTCTGGTCCTGGTCTGCTCCGTACCAACTCCGTACCTGGTCCGTATAAAAGTACCTTTATTGGGAGTTGATACGGAGTTGGTACGGACTTGGTAAGGCAGCGAGCGTATATTAATGGATGCATCAAGGGTTATGGGCGAATCTTATATTTAAGAATATTAAATGTTTTTCTTCTTTATAAACCAAATATGATTTTTTCGCTTCGTCTATAAACAGAGAAATCAAAACATGAAATTTCTGTAATCCGAGCTAATGGTGACATTAGTATCTGTAAATGACATAGAATGATGCGATTGAATAAAGTAATCTTATTTGTAATCAGCTATATTGTAGTAGGTAGTTTTCAAACAGCCGTTTGGGGACAAACCATTAGCGGCAAGATAATAGACAGCGAACAGCGCCCCATAGAGGGGGCAACCATTGTATTGCAAACGGTAGACTCTATTTATATAGATGCGTCTATATCAAACGCTGACGGTATATTCACTTTGAATGGCCAACAAGAAAAATACCGCTTGATTATCCAACATCTTTTATTTCATACGAAGCAAGTAACCGGCAATGGGAAAAATGCCGGGACTATTCAGTTACAGCCTCAGGATTATGCCTTGGATGAAGTGGTGGTAAAGGCGGAACGCCCATTTGTAAAAGTGGAGAATGGACGTTTAGGTTATAATCTCGCTGTTTTATCTGAAAAGCAAGTAGTGAATAATGCCTATGAAGCATTGATGAGGCTACCGGGAGTGCAAGAAAGTAAGGGGGCATTGACTCTGGTCGGTGCAGGAAATCTGACTGTAATCCTAAATGGAAAACCGACCACAATGGATGTCGGGCAGCTTGAAACTCTTTTGCGTAATACGCCGGTAAGCAGGGTGGAGAAAGCAGAAGTAATGTATAGTGCACCCCCAGAATATCATGTACGGGGAGCGGTTATCAATGTTGTTTTAAAACGCTCGAATGACTATTCTTTTCAAGGAGAAGTAAGTGCTGATTATAAGAATCAATATTTTAATAGCGGTGGCATGAAAGGGAATTTCCGTTTATCGACACCCAAGATGGTTTTTGATGTGATGTATGGAGCGAATGATGTGAAGAACATGGAATATATAGACCTCGATTCCAGGCATACACTGAAAAATGAACGGTACGATATCAGTCAGAATGAGCAATTACGCAGTAAGTATTGGAATCACAATTTCAGAACTGCATTTGAGTATAATTTCAATGATAATCATATAATCAATGTGATATATACAGGCAGTTATAGCCCCGATCAGCATAATAGTAGCGAAACGACAGGAAATTATCAAACCAGTAATGTTGATAAATATCTTGATACACAGATGAATAATGTCACATTGCAGTATCATTCAGGATTTGGGTTTGAAATAGGTGGTGATTATACGCATTATACATCCGACAATCATCAAAGCCTCTATGCCGACTATCAGGATGGCAGACAAAGCAGTTTTTCAATGGTTGGCGGACAAAGAATAGATCGCTATTCTATTTATGCAGATCAAAAGCATTCATTATCTAAAGGATGGAGTTTAGGGTATGGGGCATCCTATCGGTTTGCAAAAGATCGTGATTTTCAAACTTATGATAAGGTAGTGGGGGATATTCATACTCAGAATATGTACTCTGATCTGAAAGAACAGACTACTAATTTTTATGTGTCACTCAGTAAAAACTACGAGACAGGAGTTTCGTTCTCAGTATCGGCTACAGGAGAATATTATACTATTGGCAATTATCATAAATGGGCGGTTTATCCACAGGCATCGCTGACTTACTTTAAAACCCCGAAGCATACATTCCAGTTCTCCTTATCTACAGATAAGACGTATCCGAGCTATTGGGATATGCAATCGTCTGTTAGTTATCTCAACGGGTACACTGAGTTATGGGGAACGCCGGGATTGAAACCTATGACTAATTACAATCTGAACGGGAGTTATATCTTGAAGCAAAAATATATTTTTAACCTGTTCTTTATGCATACTCCAGATTACTTTATACAAACTCCTTATCAATCTACAGATAGGCTTGCGCTAATTTATAAAAATACAAACTGGAACTATATGCAGTTGTGGGGAGTAAATATCATATTGCCTTTCAAAACAGGAAATTGGTTAGATTCTCGATTGACTGTAGCCGGTATGCAGATGAGGCAACGTTGTGATGATTTCTTTGATATACCTTTCAATCGAAAAAAGTGGGTGTTCAGTGCTATGCTGGATAATACTTTTAAAGTGAATAAAAATCTGGCTTTTGAATTGATGGGGAATGTACAAACACCGGTTATACAAGGAACATTCGATATTGAATCCATCTTTAACTTTACTGCCGGATTGAAATGGAGTTTTGCAAACGACAGAATGAGCCTTTCCGCTCGTTGCAATGATATTCTTAATACAGGGATGCCTAAAACAAAAGTTCGTTTCAAGGGACAAGACTTAGATATGAACAGCGCTTTCTATTCGCGGGCTTTTACTCTGAATCTCAGTTATCGCTTCGGAGGGTATAAGAAAAAGAATCTGAAAGAGGTGGATACATCAAGGTTTGGAATGTAATTGTTATTAGGGGGAACATCCGGTATACTGAACAAAAAAGCTCTGAAATCATTCGATTTCAGAGCTTTAAGCGGTGCGTACGGGACTCGAACCCGTGACCCCATGCGTGACAGGCATGTATTCTAACCAACTGAACTAACGCACCATAATTTCATTTCTTTAATTGCTTTCTCTCTCGATTGCGGTTGCAAAGGTAGGCATTTCTTTGAAACCTGCAATAGCTACGATGAAATTTTTTTGCTTGATTTTATCACTTTTCCTTTTATATCCTCATTTTGAGAACATTGGAATATGAAAAAAAATAAGTTCTTGCAGAGCTTTTTGTGAAAGGGGATTGGGATGGTTTTGTAATGAAAACGAAGCTTTCTGTTGCTTGATTTAAACTTCTTGCTCGAAAACTTCGTTATTTTACAATAAATCGTTATTTTTGCAAACTCAAATCGAGAAAATTGTAATTTGAAAACGATAAAAACGATAATTTAGGATGATGAAAACGGCCAAACTGTTACTTCACTGTCCCGACAAACCGGGAATTCTGGCAGAAGTGACAGACTTTATAACGGTAAACAAGGGAAATATTATCTATCTGGACCAATATGTCGATCATGTGGAGAATATCTTTTTCATGCGTATCGAGTGGGAATTGAAGAACTTCCTGATACCGCAAGAGAAAATTGAAGATTATTTTGCTACGCTGTACGCACAGAAATATGAAATGTTTTTCCGTCTCTATTTCTCGGATACGAAACCACGCATGGCAATATTTGTGTCTAAGATGTCGCATTGCCTGTTCGATTTACTGGCACGCTATACGGCAGGAGAGTGGAACGTCGAGATTCCTCTTATTATAAGCAACCATCCCGACTTGCAACATGTTGCCGAACGTTTCGGAATACCTTTCTATTTGTTCCCTATTACAAAGGAGACAAAAGAAGAACAGGAGAAAAAAGAAATGGAATTGCTGGCAAAACATAAGGTGAACTTTATTGTACTGGCGCGTTATATGCAGGTGATTTCAGAGCGGATGATTGATGCATATCCCAATCGGATTATCAATATTCATCACTCTTTCCTTCCTGCATTTGTGGGAGCAAAACCTTATCATGCAGCATTTGAGCGTGGTGTGAAGATCATTGGTGCTACCAGTCATTATGTAACAACAGAACTGGATGCAGGACCGATCATTGAACAAGATGTGGTTCGTATCACTCATAAAGATACTGTAGAAGATCTTGTAAATAAGGGGAAAGACCTGGAAAAGATTGTTCTCTCGCGTGCCGTGCAGAAGCATATTGAGCGTAAGGTACTGGCATATAAGAATAAAACAGTGATATTTAGTTAAGGTATATTCATGAAAGTAGCGATTATCAAATATAATGCGGGCAATATCTATTCGGTGGATTATGCGCTGAAGCGTTTGGGCGTGGAAGCTGTGGTAACGGCGGATAGAGATGAATTGCGTGCGGCGGACAAAGTGATCTTTCCAGGTGTGGGCGAGGCGGAAACAACCATGAAGTTTCTGCGTGCCAGTGGCATGGATGCATTGATAAAGGAACTTAGGCAGCCTCTTTTAGGGATATGTCTGGGTATGCAAGTGATGTGTCGCCATTCTGATGAAGGAGGAGATGTGGACTGTCTGGGTATTTTTGATACGGAAGTGAAGCGTTTCGTTCCACAGAAGCATGAGGATAAAGTGCCTCACATGGGTTGGAATACGCTCACAGAGACGAACAGTGGCTTATTCAAAGGCTTTACAAAAGAAGAGTTTGTCTATTTTGTGCATAGCTTCTACGTTCCGGTCAATGAATATACAGCTGCTGTGACGGACTATATACAACCGTTTAGCGCTGCCTTGCATAAGGATAATTATTACGCTACCCAATTCCATCCGGAGAAAAGTGGAGGTGTGGGAGAGCGTATCCTACGCAATTTTTTAGAATTATAATTAAGTAGATGCATATATGATAGAGCTTATTCCTGCAATAGATATTATCGACGGAAAGTGTGTACGCCTTTCGCAAGGTGACTATGACAGTAAGAAGGTGTATAACGAAAATCCGGTAGAGGTGGCCAAAGAAATGGAGGCACACGGTGTTCGCCGGCTTCATGTGGTAGACCTGGACGGGGCGGCTTCTCATCATGTAGTCAATTATAATGTTTTGAATAGAATCACTTCACAGACTTCCCTGATAGTTGATTTCGGTGGTGGTGTGAAAAGTGATGAAGACTTGAAGATCGCTTTCGAGAATGGGGCACAGATGGTTACAGGCGGCAGTATTGCGGTGAAAAATCCTGAGTTGTTCTGCCATTGGCTGGAAGTTTACGGCAGTGAGAAGATTATTCTTGGTGCGGACGTGAAAGACCGGAAGATAGCTGTGAATGGCTGGAAGGACGAAAGTGCTTGTGAATTGTTCCCTTTCCTGAAAGAATATGTAGAGAAAGGTATTCAGAAAGTAATTTGCACGGATATTAGTTGCGATGGTATGTTGCAGGGGCCTTCTATTGAACTGTATAAGGAAATGCTGGAACAACATCCCGACCTTTACCTGATAGCAAGTGGCGGTGTCAGCAGTATGGAAGATATACGTGCATTGGAGGCGGCTGGAGTACCGGCTGTAATTTTTGGTAAGGCTCTGTATGAAGGGCATATTACTCTGAAGGAAATTGAAAGAATGATGCAGGATTATTGACGAATCATTCTCATGAATATAAATCGTTAAAACAAAACAGAAGTGTTAGCGAAAAGAATTATTCCCTGTCTCGATATCAAAGACGGACAAACAGTGAAAGGAACCAATTTCGTCAACCTGCGTCAAGCGGGCGATCCGGTGGAACTGGCGCGTGCGTATAGTGAGCAAGGTGCTGATGAATTGGTTTTTCTGGATATAACAGCCAGTTTTGAAGGTCGCAAGACATTTGCAGAGTTGGTGAAGCGCATTGCTGCCAATATCAGTATTCCGTTTACGGTAGGTGGCGGTATCAACGAATTGAGTGATGTAGACCGTCTGCTGAATGCCGGTGCAGATAAGATTTCTATCAATTCTTCTGCAATTCGCCGTCCTGAACTGATTGATGAAATAGCTAAGAACTTCGGTTCTCAGGTATGTGTGTTGGCGGTAGATGCCAAACAGACTGAAAAAGGCTGGTGGTGTTATCTGAATGGAGGCCGTGTAGAAACAGATAAGGAGCTGTTTACCTGGACCAAAGAAGCCCAGGAACGTGGTGCCGGAGAAATACTTTTCACCAGCATGAATCATGATGGCGTAAAGACCGGATACGCCAATGAAGCACTTGCTGAAATGTCTGACAATCTCTCTGTTCCGGTGATTGCGTCGGGCGGAGCAGGAGCAAAAGAACATTTTCGTGATGTATTTTTGCAAGGAAAAGCAGATGCAGCGTTGGCAGCCAGTGTTTTTCATTTCGGAGAAATTAAAATTCCCGATTTAAAATCGTATCTTTGCGCCCAGGGAATCTCGATGCGGGTGATGTAAAAGTGATAGAGTGGCAAAGTGATAAGGCGATAAAGATGACAGAATATTACCGCATCACGCTGCATAGCAATTAATAATTTATAGCTCATAATTAATAATTACCTAAATGGATTTTGATAAAATGAACGGACTTGTTCCGGCAATCATACAAGACGCAGACACCGCTAAGGTGTTAATGTTGGGCTTCATGAATAAAGAAGCTTACGACAAAACGGTAGAAACCGGTAAAGTGACTTTTTTCAGCCGCACCAAGAACCGTCTTTGGACGAAAGGTGAGGAGAGTGGTAATTTCCTGAATGTCGTTTCTATCAAGGAAGACTGTGATCAGGATACATTGCTGATTCAGGTACACCCTGTGGGACCTGTTTGCCATACAGGCACGGATACATGTTGGGGTGAGAAGAATGAACAGCCTGTAATGTTTCTGAAGCATCTTCAGGATTTTATTACTAAGCGCCATGAAGAGATGCCGGAAGGTTCTTACACAACCAGTCTGTTTGAGTCTGGTGTGAATAAAATGGCACAGAAAGTGGGTGAAGAAGCTGTGGAAACAGTGATCGAAGCTTGCAACGGAACTGACGAACGGTTGATCTATGAAGGAGCCGATTTGATATACCACCTCATCGTGCTGCTAACATCCAAAGGATACAGTCTGGAAGATTTGGCACGCGAATTGCAGGAACGTCATAGCGCTTCGTGGAAGAAACACTAATTAATTAATAATTAAAAATTAATAATTAAACGGGAATGGCTGAACCGCTGATACGATATAAAGATGTGGAAGTACACCAACAGGACTTGTGCGTGCTGAATGAGGTAAACCTCGAGCTGCAGAAGGGAGAGTTTGTGTACCTGATTGGTAAGGTCGGTTCGGGTAAGACCAGTTTGCTAAAGACACTCTACGGAGAACTGGATATCACTGCCGGCGAAGCAATGGTACTGGGCTATGATATGAGCCGCATTAAGCGCAAGCATATTCCGCAGTTGCGTCGTAAGTTGGGCATCGTGTTCCAGGATTTCCAACTGTTGACGGACCGCACGGTGAACGATAATCTTGCTTTTGTATTGAAGGCTACGGGTTGGAAAAACAAATCGGAAATAAAAGATCGTATTGCTGAAGTGCTGATGCAGGTAGGAATGGGTAATAAAGGATATAAGTTCCCTAACGAACTTTCGGGAGGTGAACAGCAACGCATCGTTATTGCCCGTGCTATGCTCAACTCTCCGGAGATTATCCTGGCGGATGAACCGACCGGTAATCTGGATGCGGAAACGGGACGTGCTATTGTAGGACTGTTACATAACATCAGCCGCACGGGTGGCTCGCTGGTATTGATGACTACGCACAACCTCCATCTGCTTCACGAGTTTCCGGGACAGGTATATCGCTGTGCAGGTCATCAGATAACAGATGTGACATCTGAATATTCGAATGTCATGCCGACTGTAGAAGAAACAAATAATAATATATAATCATTTAATACAGGAACGAAAATGAAAGTTTTAAAGTTTGGAGGTACTTCCGTAGGTTCTGCACCGCGGATAAAGGAAGTAGCCAAATTGATCACTGATGGTGAACAGAAGATAGTTGTACTCTCGGCTATGTCGGGCACAACTAATACATTGGTGGAAATTTCGGACTATCTGTACAAGAAAAATCCGGAGGGTGCCAACGAGATCATTAACAAGCTGGAGGCTAAATATAAACAGCATGTGAATGAGTTGTATTCCACTCCCGAGTATAAACAGAAAGGTCAGGAACTGATTAAATCTCATTTTGACTACATCCGTTCTTATACCAAAGACCTTTTCACGCTGTTTGAGGAGAAAGTGGTTCTGGCACAGGGAGAACTGATCTCTACTGCCATGATGAACTATTACTTGCAAGAGTGTGGTGTGAAGTCCATTTTGCTTCCGGCTTTGGAATATATGCGTACCGATAAGAATGCGGAGCCCGATCCTGTATATATTAAGGAGAAACTTCAGATGCAGTTGGAATTGCATCCCGGTGCTGAGATTTACATCACACAAGGATACATTTGCCGCAACGCTTACGGAGAAATAGACAATCTGCAACGTGGTGGAAGCGATTATACTGCTTCTCTGATCGGTGCAGCTATCAATGCTTCCGAAATCCAGATATGGACCGATATCGACGGTATGCACAATAATGACCCGCGTATCGTTGACAAGACTGCTCCTGTACGTCATCTTCATTTTGAAGAAGCTGCCGAGCTGGCTTATTTTGGTGCGAAGATTCTTCACCCCACTTGTATACAGCCTGCCAAGTATGCCAATATCCCGGTGCGTCTGCTGAATACGATGGACCCGACTGCTCCCGGTACTATGATTTCCAATGATACCGAGAAGGGCAAAATCAAGGCAGTTGCAGCAAAAGATAACATTACAGCTATCAAGATTAAATCCAGCCGTATGTTGCTTGCTCACGGTTTCTTGCGCAAGGTATTCGAAATCTTTGAAAGCTATCAGACTTCTATCGATATGATTTGTACTTCTGAGGTAGGAGTATCTGTATCTGTTGATAATACGAAGCACCTCAACGAGATTCTGGACGACCTGAAGAAGTACGGAACCGTTACAGTAGATAAGGATATGTGTATCGTCTGTGTGGTAGGTGATTTGGAATGGGAGAATGTCGGTTTCGAGGCGAAGGCACTGGATGCCATGCGCGACATACCGGTACGAATGATCTCATTTGGTGGTAGTAACTACAACATTTCTTTCCTTATCCGTGAGTGCGACAAGAATAAGGCATTGCAGTCGCTTAGTGATGCACTTTTCAACGAAGAATAAGAGAAATAGAAAGTACAGATATAAAATAATATGGAACGCAAACTACACAAATTGCACAACTCGCTGATAAAGGCTCTTGTGTAATTCGCGTAATTTGCGTTCTTTTCTTTATAAACAAAGTTTTGAAGTATGAAAGGAACATTTCCCATAGATAAATTCCGTGAGCTGCGTACCCCCTTTTATTATTATGATACGAAGGTGTTGCGCGACACTCTTTCCTGCGTGCGTGCAGAAGCCGCTAAATATGGCAATTTTGAGGTGCATTATGCTGTGAAAGCAAATGCTAATCCGAAGGTGCTTACCATTATCCGTGAGAACGGACTGGGTGCCGATTGTGTGAGTGGAGGAGAAGTACGTGCTGCGGTTAAGGCAGGTTTTCCTACAAATAAGATTGTGTTTGCCGGAGTGGGCAAGTCTGATTGGGAAATAAACCTGAGCTTGGACTACAATATTTTCTGTTTTAATGTAGAGTCTATTCCCGAGTTGGAGATTATCAATGAACTGGCTGCAGCTAAAGGTAAAGTGGTTAATGTCGCTTTCCGCATCAATCCGAATGTAGGAGCTCACACTCATGCCAATATCACTACCGGACTGGCGGAAAACAAGTTTGGTATTAGTATGCAAGACATGGATCATGTGATAGAAGTGGCTTTGGAGATGAAGAATGTGAAGTTCATCGGATTGCACTTCCACATTGGTTCGCAGATACTGGATATGGGCGATTTCGTTGCCCTGTGCAATCGTGTGAATGAGTTGCAAGACAAACTGGAAGCACATCGCATCCGCATCGAGCATATCAATGTAGGTGGTGGACTGGGGATTGATTATAAGCATCCCAACCGTCAGGCAATACCTGATTTCAAAGATTATTTCTCTACTTATGCCGAGCATTTGAAACTGCGTTCTTATCAAACGCTCCATTTTGAACTGGGGCGTGCCATAACGGGGCAGTGCGGTTCACTTATCTCACAGGTGCTTTATGTAAAACAGGGAGCGAATAAAAAATTTGCTATCCTTGATGCCGGTATGACGGATTTGATTCGTCCTGCGTTGTATCAGGCTTACCATAAGATAGAGAATATTACTTCCGAAGATGCAGTTGAGGCGTATGATGTAGTAGGGCCTATCTGTGAATCGTCGGATGTTTTCGGAAAAGCAATAGACTTGAATAAGGTGAAGCGTGGAGATTTGATTGCATTACGTTCTGCAGGTGCTTATGGTGAGATAATGGCTTCGAGCTATAACTGTCGTGAGTTGCCACAAGGGTATACTTCGGACGAACTGGTATAACGTACTTAAAAGAAATTCGATAGTTTTAGTATCAGTGTAGAGGAGAAATGCCTATATTTGTACATAACTCAAATTTCTAAAAATGAGACGGTCAGAGATTATAGAACAGATTAGGAAAACGGTATGTGGTGTAGCGCCTACGGCAAAAACCATTCTGTTTGGTTCGGAAGCGCGAGGGGAATCTCGCTCCGACAGTGATATTGATTTGCTGATTCTGCTTGAAGGAGAGAAACTGACATTGACTCAGGAAGAAGTAATAACCTTGCCTCTTTATGAATTGGAATTGAAAACCGGCGTTACGATTAGTCCGATAGTAATGTTGAAGAAGCTGTGGGAAAATCGTCCATTTAAGACTCCTTTTTATGTAAATGTAGTAAATGAAGGTATTGTATTATGAAAGAAATATTAGATGAAGAAAGCAAAAAGGCACTTATTTCTTATAGAGTACAACGTGCTTACGAAACGTTGAAAGAAGCGGAAGTGATGATACGCGAATCATTTTATAATGCAGCGGTGAACAGAATGTATTATGCGTGTTATTATGCGACGGTTGTTTGCTAAAGCATGATATTCAAACTCAGACGCATAACGGAGTGAAGACGATGCTTGGTTTGCATTTTGTTTCAACCGGACTACTTCCTTTGAAAGTAGGCAAAACTTTCACTACTTTATTTGAGAAAAGGCATAGTGGAGATTATGATGATTTTGTGTATTGTGATGAAGAAATGGTTGGTGAGTTATATCCGCAAGCAAAAGTTTTTGTAGATGTGCTTGATGGCTTAATTAAAGAAGCTTAGCGCTATTGATAGATTACTGAATCACAAACAAACAGATGGGAAAATTTATCAAGCTGTTCACCGATTACGGATTTAAGAAAATATTCGGCCAAGAGATTTCTAAGGATTTATTAATAGACTTCTTAAATGATTTGCTGAAGGGTGAACGGGTGATAACGGATTTCACATTCTTGAACAATGAGCAACTTCCGGCGGATGAAGACGGTAGAAGCCTTATTTATGACATCTATTGTTCTACGGATACCGGTGAGAAGATCATTGTGGAGATGCAGAATAAGTCGCAACTGCGTTTTAAGGAACGTACCCTTTATATCTCTCCAATGCTATTGTAAGACAGGGAGAAAAAGGGATTAAATGGAAATTCGAGATAAAGGCTGTGTATGGCGTTTTCTTTATGAACTTTTTATTTGACCACTGTGTTAAATTAAGGACTGATGTAATTCTTGCCGACCGTGATATGGGAGAACTGTTTTCCGACAGGATGCGTCAGGCGTTTATTGTCCTGCCGCTCTTCAATAAAGAAGAGGATACGTGTGAGAATGATTTTGAACGTTGGATTTTCCAAGAACTGACTTACAGAAACATTCTCTTCGGGTATTGGTTATGTTGTTGAGGGATTATCCGGAGAGCAGGATAGTGGGGCATCGCGATCTCAGTCCCGACCTGAACCATAATGGTGAAATTGAGCCGGAAGAATGGATTAAAGAGTGCCCGTGTTTCGATGCTGCGACAATTCTGCAGGAAACACCCGTCAATCCGGGATATTTTATATAAAAAATGTTATCAAGTGAACAAAGTCTGTGTATCATTGTTACTTTTGTAATGATTTCAATTTAATTAAAAAAATACGATTATGATTACTGAAAAATTACAGAATGCAATTAACGAGCAGATTACGGCTGAAATGTGGTCGGCTAACATGTATTTGGCTATGTCTTTCTATATGGAAAAAGAAGGATTTTGCGGTATGGCACATTGGTTGAAGAAACAGTGGGCAGAAGAGAACGAACATGCTTGTGCACTGGCCGATTACGTAATTAAGCGTGGTGGTAAAGCCAAAGTTGATAAGCTGGATGTAGTTCCTAATGATTTTGGTACTCCGCTGGAAGTGTTTGAACAGGTTTACAAACACGAATGTCGCGTATCCGAAATGATTGATAAGTTGGTAGATGTAGCTGCTGCTGAAAAAGATAAAGCAACACAGGACTTCCTGTGGGGATTTGTGCGCGAACAGGTAGAAGAAGAAGCAACCGCTTCGGGCATCGTCGATATGATTAAAAAAGCCGGTGCAACGGGTATCTTCTTTGTAGACGTAAAATTGGGTGAACGTTAATAATCTTTTGATATAGAATTGCTAAGTAGGGAGGCTGTCTGATTTTTTTTAGACAGCTTCTTTTTTTGTTTTCTTGGGATTATTCATAATTTATCCTACCTTTGCTCCACCGTGAATTAGGGTATTGAATAATGAAAAACACCTTCCTGTGTATATATGCATTGATTCTTCCGTTTTTTTTCGTTTTGAGCAGTTGTTCGGATCGGGAAGAAAGACGGGTTCTGATCGTACATTCCTATGAGGAAAGCTATATCGGCTATCCTGATTTTAATCGATTTATAGATAAAGAGTTCAGAAGAAATGGAGTGGATGCGGATATTCGTATTGTATATCTGGACTGTGAAGCCTATCAGGAAGAACCGGAACTGAAGTATATGTACCAGTTGCTCGACTCGGCTTCTAAGGGTTGGAAACCTGAGATTATTTTGGTGAATGATGACCAGGCTGCCTATTCATTGTTTAAATGCCATCATCCTTTGGTGAAGGAGGTTCCAATTGTTTTTGGTGGTGTGAATTATCCGAACTGGGAATTGCTTAAAGAATATCCTAACGCAACAGGCTTTCATGACCGGATGGATATAATGAAGAATATACATCTGGGAACAAAGTTGTTTGGTAAAGAGGTGGAGCTGTTTACGGTGCTCGATTCCACGTATATTGATCGGCAGATACGTGAAGAAATAGAGGAGCAGTTGAAAGATGAAAAGGTAACTTATATGGTGGGATACTCGGGAACACCCCGTGAAAAGCGGTTACACTTTCCCAGAAAACCGGGATATGCCCGTTTTTCCAGTTTGTCGGTGCGGATTGGGAAAAGGCAGGAGACTGCTAACTTTATCTGGACTTTGAGTAAATATTCTACAGGAATGTGCTACCTCCAGATGAAGCGTGACTATACGACGGTCAATATTGGAAATATCTGTGCAAGCCCCAGTTTGACAGCCATTAATGAGGCTTTCGGGTACAATGAAAAATTGCTTGGCGGGTATATGACGACCTATCCGATTATGGCGGAAGAGGAGGTAAGTGCCGCTGTGCGTATTTTGCATGGCGAAAAGCCTTCGGATATACCCATTAGGGAGAGCCGGAAGACGTATGTGATAGATTGGAATGTGATGCAGCAGCGGGGTATTTCGAAAGAAAGAATCCCGAAGGAATGTACCATTATAAATATTCCTTTTAGTGAGAAATATCCGGTGTTATGGGGAATGGGTGTTGTAGTGATCGTTATTTCGCTTTCCACACTGTTTGTTTGGCTCTTCTTTCTTTACCGTCGTGAACAAGGCAGAAAGAAGCGTGCCCTTTATGAATTGGAAAATGAGAAAGAAACATTGGCCTTGGCTATCGAGGGGAGTGATACGTTTGCATGGAAGCTGGAAAATGACCATTTTATCTTTGAAAAAGATTTTTGGAAATCACAAGGAATGGTATCTAAATCGTTCAGTTTTGAAGAGCTCCTGTCGCGCATGCACCCCAGCCATTGGGATGAGGTGAGGGGATATTGGAAAAGTATTTCTAAAGCAGGTAAGGTAGTCTCTCAGGTGCGTTGTGATTTCAATGGAAAAGGATATCAGTGGTGGGAATTTCGTTATAAGACCATTATATTGCCGGGAGGAGGGTATAAAGCTGCCGGATTATTGTTGAATATACAAACGATCAAAGATCGTGAACAGGAATTGGAACAGGCGCGGCAACTGGCTGAAAAGGCTGAGCTGAAGCAATCTTTTTTGGCAAATATGAGTCACGAGATACGTACACCGTTGAATGCAATTGTGGGATTCTCTAATATATTGGCGCTTGATGATGAACTGAATCCGGAGGAACGGCTGGAGTATATCGGTAGTATTAACAAGAATAGTGATTTATTGCTGAAATTGATTAATGATATTCTGGAATTGTCGCGTATTGAGTCCGGGTATATGTCGTTTGAATATGAGAAGTGTCTTGTTTCGGATTTGATCGACAGCATTTATACGACTCATCAAATGCTGATCCCTGAACAACTGGAATTTATAAAAGAATTGGATACTGCACAAGTGGAGGTAATGGTTGATAGGGGACGCTTGACGCAAGTGCTAACTAATTTCCTGAATAATGCTTCCAAGTTTACCAAGGTAGGGCATATTAAGCTGGGATATCGTTATCTTTCTGATGAGGATAAGGTTGCCATTTATGTGGAAGATACCGGAAGAGGGATTGCACAGTCGGAACAGAAGATGATCTTCAGTCGCTTCTATAAGCAGGATGAATTTTCACAGGGAGCCGGCTTGGGGCTTTCCATTTGCCAGGTGATTGTAGAGAAATTACAAGGAAGAATCGAACTATGGTCGGAACCGGGGAAGGGAAGTAGGTTTACGGTGGTGTTGCCGGTAGTTAATGATTAACGTTTAGTGATTAGTGATTAACAGCCTGTTAATCACTAATCACTAAATTACTAATCACTTATTTCAGCACTCCAAGTTCTTTTCCTACCTTAATAAATGCTTCTATGCATTTATCCAGATGTTCTTTTTCGTGTCCGGCAGAAATTTGTACGCGGATGCGTGCCTGGTCTTTCGGGACTACTGGATAATAGAATCCGGTGACGTAAATACCTTCTTCCTGCATACGGGCAGCGTAAATCTGAGAAAGTTTGGCATCGTACAACATGACGGCACAGATGGCGCTCTGGGTCGGTTTGATGTCGAATCCGGCAGCAGTCATCTTTTCACGGAAGTAATTTACGTTTTCTACCAGCTTATCATGCAGGGCATTGCTTTCTCTTAGCATCTTGAAGACTTCGATGCTTGCGCCGATTACCGCCGGAGCCACAGAATTGGAGAATAGGTACGGGCGACTGCGTTGACGTAACAGGTCGATAATTTCTTTCGGTCCTGTGGTGAATCCGCCCATGGCGCCGCCGAACGCCTTACCCAATGTGCCGGTATAAATATCTACGCGACCGTAAGTCTTGTACAATTCACTTACGCCATGTCCTGTAGGTCCTACTACGCCTGCGGAATGGGATTCGTCTACCATGACCAAGGCATCATATTTTTCTGCCAGGTCACAGATTTTGTCCATCGGAGCTACATTGCCGTCCATGGAGAATACACCGTCTGTTACAACAATGCGGAAACGTTGGGCTTGTGCTTCCTGTAAACATTTCTCCAGTTCGCTCATGTCAGCATTGGCATAGCGGTAACGTTTGGCCTTGCACAAGCGCACGCCGTCGATGATGGAGGCATGGTTCAGTGAATCGGAGATGATAGCATCTTCCTCGGTGAAAAGGGGTTCGAATACTCCGCCATTGGCATCGAAGCAGGCAGCATAGAGGATGGTGTCTTCTGTCTTGAAATAGTCGGAGATAGCAGCTTCCAGTTCTTTGTGAATGTCTTGTGTTCCGCAGATGAAGCGTACGGAAGACATGCCGTAGCCACGGTGATCCATCATCTTTTGGGCAGCGGCAATCAGTCGCGGATGGTTGGACAAACCCAGGTAATTGTTGGCGCAGAAATTCAGCACTTCCTTCCCTTTTACGGTGATGGCGGCTTGTTGCGCACTCTCGATCAGGCGTTCCTCTTTATAGAGTCCGGCCTCTTTAATTTCAGCAAGTGTGTTGCTGAGGTGTTCTTTCATTTTCCCGTACATAGCTTTATAAATTAAAAGTTTGTCATCTTAATACTAAACGATACAAAGGACACGATTTTTCTTCAAATAAACAATAGCAAAATGATAGAATAATGAAAAAAAAGTATGTATATTTGCGCGTCTCTAAGTATGGAGTACCTTATAAATAAGTCGTATGAAGAATATTTTGGTAATTGGAGCAACCGGACAGATAGGTTCGGAACTCACATTGGAGTTGCGTAAACGTTATGGGGATGACCACGTTATCGCTGGATACATTCCGAGTGCTATGCCTAAAGGGGAATTAAAGGCATCAGGTCCTTCAGCTATTGCCGACGTGACCGACCGTCAGTCTATTGAAGTGGTGGCACGCCAATTCAAGATTGATACGATTTATAATCTGGCAGCTTTGCTTTCGGTGGTTGCCGAAAGTCGTCCGGCCATGGCTTGGAAAATCGGTATCGACGGATTATGGAATGTACTGGAAGTGGCACGCGAGTATGGTTGCGCAGTCTTTACCCCGAGCTCCATCGGTTCGTTCGGAGAAGCTACACCTCATGTGAAGACTCCGCAAGATACGATTCAGCGCCCCCGTACCATGTATGGTGTAACCAAAGTAACTACTGAATTATTGAGCGATTATTATTATACTAAATACGGTGTAGATACCCGTGCGGTTCGTTTTCCGGGTATTATCTCCAATGTGACCCCTCCGGGTGGAGGTACTACCGACTATGCAGTCGATATATTTTACTCCGCAGTGAAAGGTGAAAGGTTCGTATGTCCTTTGAAGCCTGGTACTTATATGGATATGATGTATATGCCTGATGCGCTGAATGCAGCTATTTCATTGATGGAGGCTGCTCCGGCACGTCTGAAGCATCGGAATGCTTTCAATATCGCTGCTATGAGCTTTGATCCGGAAGAGATCTGTCAGGCTATCAAGAAGCATGTGCCCGACTTTGAAATGGTATATGAAATTGATCCATTGAAGCAATCTATTGCCGACAGTTGGCCTGATAGTCTGGATGATACCTGTGCTCGTGAAGAGTGGGATTGGAAACCGCAGTATGATTTAGAGTCCATGACGGTGGACATGCTTGAAAAGTTAAGAGCTAAACTAAATAAGTGACCTGATGAGGTCTCGGTAAAGAATGAGAAAAATAGGATTGGGGTTCTTTCTTCTCGTTTTCTTGATGTCATGCGGCAACAAGAAAACGAAGATGGACCCTTTTGCGACAATCACCAATTTGGTGGATTCAGTTTCACATAAGGCTGATACTGTGCCGGAGGTTGAAGAGAATAACGACCCTAAGCCCATAGAAGCGGATGAATCATTTGATGATTTTATCTATAGTTATGCTTCGGATGACGCCCTGCAACGGCAGCGGACCAAGTTCCCGTTGTCTTTTTACAATGTCGATACACCTTCGAAAATAGAGAAGGAGGACTGGGAACATGATTATCTGTTTACCCAGCAGAGTTATTATACATTGCTCTTTGATGATGAAGATGATCTGGAATTGGTAGGAGATACTGCACTCACTTCTGTACAGGTGGAATGGATTTTTCTGGAAAACCGCATGGTAAAGAAATACTATTTTGAACGTACTAAGGGGGTATGGATGCTGGAAGCTATCAATCTCCGCCAGATAGAACAGGGCGAAAATGAAGACTTCGTTGCGTTTTACTCTAGCTTTGTAACCGACAGCATTTATCAGAGTCGACATATCCGGGAACCTTTGGAATATATCACGATAGATCCGGATGATGAGTTTTCTATTCTGGAGACTACGCTTGATTTGAATCAGTGGTATGCCTTCCGCCCTGTATTGCCTGTGGATAAACTATCCAATATCAATTATGGACAGAAGAATAGTGATAACTCAAATACGAAAATCCTGAAAGTGAACGGGATTGGAAATGGATATACCAATATCTTCTACTTCCGCAGGCATCGCGGAGAGTGGGAGCTATATAAATATGAGGATACGAGCATTTAATAATTAAAAATTAATAATTAAAAATT
>ERZ839741.154-NODE-154-length-94106-cov-8.688095_pt1 | contig 94106 bp, 98 predicted proteins | sample MGYA00519880_ERZ839741 | MGnify/ENA primary metagenome ERZ839741 (study PRJEB31850, sample SAMEA3708851) | human gut metagenome | biome: human gut; feature: human-associated habitat; material: faeces | place: China | collected 2014 ...
GTGGTGTGAGAGGTCGGTTCTCCTATTTATTTAGGGGAGCCTCCTACTCGATTGTCTGCCTGATTCTTTTGCCTATTGGCAGTGTTCAATTTTTGCTGCGGCGGGATGGGCGGTTAGCAATCTCGAAAAGTCCGTATCAAGCCGCAGCGCTTCGATTTTGCTGTTCAGAATGTCAAGAAATGTGACATCTTGCGTAATTAACTCAAATTCGCGAATGGAAAAATCCACGAGGACAAACCGTTTTTCTACATCTTCCCTGCTCAGATAGAACTTGCGAATCAACCCTTGTGCATCATTCCATCCTTTCCCTGTAACGCCATGATAAGAGAACAGGATGCCCAGACGATATGCAGTTGTCTGCATTAAGCAGGCAAACTTTCCGACGTAAGTAACGCCGACCTTCTTGCCATAGTTTTTGCATTCACCCAAAAACGAGGGATAATTGAGAATCAAGTTTCGGCTTTGTAGATATTTCCCCATAGATGTCGCTTCGCACACAATGTCAATTTCATTTGTGCCTGTCCGAACGTTTTGTTTGACTTCAAACAAGTTTCCGGAGTATTTAAGAAGCATCCGAACCAACATTTCCAATGCTTCACCTTTTTCCTTTGCAGTTGCGTTGCCGCCATTAAGCCCTTTTACGCAATCAAGCTGCTTGGAATACTCCGCTATTTGTTCTTCTGTCATTCGGCAAACGTTCTCGTTGCGCAGTTTGGAATCATCAACACTATCCAGTACACGAACAGCAGTATACAAATCCATGTTATCTGACATCGTGAATCACCTGAAAAATAATTCGGCTATTTTCTATCGCAGAAAATTCCGTTTCACAGCGTTCGCAGATAATGTAGTCAGGAATTTGATTAAAGACTTCCACTTTCAGCGCTGAATAGCCGCAGCAAGGGCACACCATTTCATAATAAGACTTCAAGAAGCCCTCTTTCTCCATGTCGTGCATAATCCGATAACTGGTGCCAAGCGGACATCTAAATTTCTGGACTAACACAGCTGGATAGAGCCATTGTCCCTTCTTATAATGCAGAAAAAAATCTTCTATGGAAGTACGCAAGGTCTTGTCGTCTACATAATTAGCAATCACACGGTCTATTGGCGCTAATGTGTTCAATGACACGATCCATCCTCTCCCTTCCGATTAGAACAGCATTATAGTAATGCTGGATTAGACCAAACCCGTTGTTACCATAGTTGAAAGTGAATTTGGCCCGCACGGATCTTGTCTTGATTTCGTTCGACCATAACAGCTCAATCCATGGAAATTCGGACATTTCACTTTTTTCATAGACGAACTGATTCAAAGCATCCTCCAATGCAGGCACTTTTTCGAGTTCTGCATGATACTCCTGAATCAGCGATTTCAGTTCCCCGATAAAAGGCAGAACCCACTCCTCGTTATCACCGACTTCCAAGACGGCGCGACCGCCGGAAGCCATATTCATGTGTTCTGCTACCAGTTTTACTTCATCGTTGGCAGTCTCTTTCATGAAGCTCATTTCAAGAGGCACTAACTCTACTGCCAATTTTTCTTTGAGATACGCCCTTATCTTCTGAACAAGTTTTGAATAAAATCCTTGCTGTGTCTGGAAATACTGCTTTAACACATCAAAGCGCATTTCAATCAGCTGATGTTTCTGATGAAGCACGACAAGCACCGGGTATTTCAAAAGCATCTCTTCTCCGCTCTGCGGGTGAACAGCTGAAAAAGCGAAGCAGAACTTTATCATAACCTGTTCTTCCAGCTCGCGCCGCACCGGAAGCGGTTCAGGTGCGTCATAGCCGACAGTTCGTTCACTTTCGTTTTGCTCGGCTTCCAGCGTCGGAATACCATCCACCGCATTTTTGACTGTTTTAAAGTCATCCGCTGTGAAAACGGCTGAATAGCGATAATCTTTTTCGTATTCCCAATCTTCAAAAAGGCGGATTGCTTTTTCACTTTCAGTCAAACATCTTGCAATCTGCTCTTCTAATTGCAAGTTAGTCACATTAACGGCCGGACGCGCGTCGAACATCTCGACTTGCTGCACACCGTCGCAGGAAATCTTGTTCTTAGCAAACATTTCCCCAATGTGCTCTTTCAGCTTTGAATTATACAGCTGAACCGTTCCAACAAGACATTGCTTATAGTTGCTTAACTGCATAGACAACTCGCCTCCTTCTTTATCATCCCACCTGCATTATAGCATTATCCAGAATGACTGTCCAGCATAAACGGAAATTACAACGCAATTTTAATATTACGCTGTAATTCCTAAACAAATGTGAAACACCCGTGCTTAAAAACCGCATCAGAAAAAGAGCCGGGACAGCCGCAGAGGATTTCTCCCTCCGCCGCCATCCCGGCTTTTCTTATGTCTCCTGATGCTCGTGCAGCGTTTCCCGGATCTCGTCAATCCGGCTGAACGCGGTCTGCACGTTGTTCTCCAACTGGAATGTCCGCTCGACGACGGAGTTGTGCTTCTCTACCTTGCGCTCCAACTGCTCCAAGCGGTAGGACAGCAGGGCGATTGTCTTGCTGTTGGCGAAGTAGCTGCCTGCCAGCGTGCCAATCAGAGAAATTGCCGCAACAATGATAGTATCCATCATCCTTTGTTCCTTCTTTCGCGTATTTATCCGAGAATGAACGAAATATCAATTGGCAGCCATGTATTAGCCACTGCGTCTGACCATGTATTGCCGAGCCTGTACCGAGCAAAGTGGACAAGTCCGGCAGCCGTGACGGTGCAGAGGCATACCGTCCGCGCCCTCAATGTCAATCTTTTTGTTTTTCACGGCGGGAGCGCCGATTTCTTTTGTGGTGAGAATCAATTGCAAATCATCATATGTATGAAGATTCCCGAAGGTGATGCCCTTCATGATGATTCCTCCCACATGGTAGAGGGGAGGGGGAAGCCCCTCCCCGGAAATTCCTTGTCAGTATTGTCCCAGCGCCGCCACCAGCGCAGTAACCTGCGTGTCGCTCAGTGCCGTTTTGTAGATGCGGAAGTCGCTGATTTCGCCCGTCATCAGCTGATAGACGTTCCCGTTCTCCACGCGCCCGAAGAGATAAAGCGGCTCGTCCGTGTAGTGGTCGGCGGGAATCGTATAATCAAGCGCTGAGTTATACGCCTTGCCGCCGTCCAGCCAGAACGTGTAGTTTCCGCCTTCTTTGCGGACAATCGCGTTGTGGTAGCCGTCCGTCGGCTCGGTGTAGCCCGGTGCATTGTCGAACGGGAAGGAGAACGCGCCGAAGCCGCCAGCGAAAGAGTAGTTTCTTGAATTGTCGGACGAATTGACACTGATGCGCAGGAAAGCACAGGTGTCTTTCTTTTCCGTCGCGCTCGAAAAGTGTTCACGCGATTCAAACACGCACCCAAGCGCACCATCGGCAATCACCATGTCGTCTTTGAAGCGGACGGCAATCGTCCAGTTCTTTTCCGTGTCGTGCGGCTTATAGCCGGTGCTGAAGACCTCGCCCGTGCCGATCATTGCCCGCGTCAGCTTGAAGGCGTATGCGCCGTAATCATCCTCGCCGTTCTTGACGTAGCCGTCATCGGCGGGCGTATCGTCGCCGCCGATGTCTGACTTCTGCGCGGCAATGAGCTGCCCCAGCTTCTCCACAACCAGCTTGCCGATGGCTTTGTAGCCGTACGCGGAGAAGTGCAGCGTCTCGAACTTGTCCTCGGTGCTGCCGCCGGAGGAGTACATCAGCAGCGGCGCATCCTTCTTGATGGCATCCGTCGTCGTCCATGCGGAGGTGTCCGGCGTGTTCGCACTCGCGGCAATGCCCGCCAGCGCATAGCCGCGGCTGACCAGCTCGTCCGGCAGGTAGAGCAGGTGGCACGTTCCGTCTTCATCGGTGAGCGCCTTGGCAATGCTGTTCGTGTCCTCGAAAACCCACTGCTTGACGTATTCCCGCGCAATCACGACGATGTAGTTGCTGTAATTGCCGTACGCAATCATGGCCTTCAGCTTCTGGATGTATGCCGTGTGCGAGCTGACCGCGCCGTTCGCGCCCATCCAAATCACGGCGTACCCGTTGCGGTAGTAGCGCATGGCGTACGTCTCAATCGGCGTATCGACCGGGACGGCTTTTGCGTTGCCGTCCGTCAGGCGGTGGAAGCGGTAGGCATAGCGCCCATCGGAATCAGCGGTGTAGTCGCGGGACAGGATGCCCTCCACGCCCGCGATGACGCAGGGGTTCACGCCCGCTTCGGTTTCTTTGAGCGGCTGTGCCACGTCGCCGGATTCCGTCGCAAGCCCAAGGCGGTTGTCATCGTAGTAGCCGCCGCGCAGGTAGCCAACAATGACGTTTTCGTCCGCTGATGCCGGGATGGTGAAGCCGCCGACCATCATCGGGTCTGCACCCTGCCGTGCCATAATCGTCTGGATGGTTTCGCCGCGGCAGCCGAGGTTGACGCACGGGTATGTCCGTGCCACCATGTCCGGGTATGCGCTGACAATCGTGTTTTGGATGCCCTCCGGGGTTGCCAGCCAGCCACCGACGCCCTCCGTCAGGCTGTCGCCCCAGCAGTACACCGTCTTCTGCTTCTCACTTGTCTGCTGATTGCCGCTCCCGCCGTTCTCTTTCAGCCATTCCAGCGCGTCATGAATCGCGGCGCGGATGTCCTTGCCGTACACGCCGGTGGCGATGGTTTCAAGTTTGCTGGCGAAATCGTTTTCGTTCACTCGCTTTCAACCTCCTTTTCCGCCTTCAGTGCCTTTTCCAACGCCTGAATGCTCGCCAAGAGTGCGTTCAGGTTGCTTGCGCCGCGCACCTCCACCGTGGCAAGCGCATTCAGGATGGCTTGCACGGTCTTCTTCTCCATCGTGATGGTTTCCATAGGCTTCTCCCTCCTTACTCCGACGCGCCCGCGCCGAGATAGCTGATTTCCTTCGTGCTGTAACGTCCGCCCGTGAAAACCTGCACGTTCGTCAGCACGTTGATGGTGTTTTCGCCGCCTTCCGGTGTTGCGTAGGTGATGGTCTGGGACGTTTTGCTCACGCGCAGCGCGTCGTTGATCGCGGTGACGACGGTCTGCTTCTGCCAGCCTGCCGACGATTCCCCGACGGTTAAGCTACTTGCTGTCAGCGTTCCCGGAACGTCCAGCGTCGTGATTAGCCCCTGCCCGGCGGTCAGCTCGTCAAAGTCGCCGTTGCCCGCGGTGATGTATTGCCCGCTGATGGAATCGCCGACAAAGTTTTCCGCCCATGCTTGCACTGTTTCAAGCTGTTCTGCCGTCACATAGCCGGATAAATCAATGCAAGCCGCGCTGATTTTGACCGCGCCCGCCGACTGGTTGATGACGGACACCACATCGCCCTTGCTGACCTTGTTTTCCAGCGTGCCGCTCATGCCGTCCAGCGTCGTCTTGACGGTGATGATGTCCTGCGTGTGCCGGTCTATGATACTGACGTAGCTGGTTAGTGTGCCGTTGATGCCGTTCAGCGTCGTCTGCACGGTGTTGAGCGTGTTGGTGTTCTCGTTGGTTTTCTGCGCGTAGGCGGTAATCAGCCCGTCGGTGATGAGCAGGTGCGTGTTCTGGTCGCTGACAATCTGCCGCAGGTACTCCACCGACGTGTCTACGACCTCCACCGCTTTGTTGGTCGCGGCGGTCGTGCTTGCCATGCCCGTCTCTGGTGTGCCGAATGTGTATTCGGACTGGTCGGGGCTGACGAGGTCAAGCGAAATCGCCGTGCAGGTGTATTCCGCGTCAATGCCGTGGGGCGGGGAGACGACGCGCACCTTGTCGCCGACGTGGAACGATTCCGCATTCACATCCAGCAGGTGCAAATCCACCGCGCTGATGGTGATGGTGATTGTCTCTTTTAGGCGCTTTTGCAGGTTCCCCTTCGCCATTTCCAGCAGCTTCGACGCGTCCTTCGCGTCGAACTCCGTCACGCCCCAGATGCGCCCGTAGAGGGCGATTCCGGCTTCGTCCTCGATGTAGTCCTTGCCGTCGTTGACGCTCTCGATGGTGATCCGGCTGTCACCCTGCCCGGCGTATGGAATCAGGCACGTCACGACCTCCGACGCGGAGACGTACTCGGACAAGTCCAGCAGATTCTCCCCAAAGCGGATGACTTGCCCGCACGATGTGCCGCTCTCCTTCGTCCAGTCCAGATAGCGCACGCCGCCTTCGTGGCGGACGCGCAGGAAGCCGCCGTGAATGTCTAAGAGGTTGCCGCTGATTTCGTCCCATGTGTTGCCGTAGCCCGTGTTTTCCACGCTGGACAGCGTCTCAATGTCCACATTGCCGATTTGAAACTGCTGCGCCTCGCTGACCGCCTCGTTGTGCCGCGTCAGGTACAGGCGGAACAGCCCCGCCGCCGTGCTGTCGTAATCCGCCAGCTTGTACGGATGCAGGACGCTATCCACTAAGTAGGTTAATTCCCCCTCGCAGGTGACGGTCTTCTGGCGGTAGAAGTCGGTTTCCGTTTCCAGCACGCGCCCGCGCCAGATGATTTCGTCATCCTGCCGGACGTCAATCCGCGTCCGCATTTTGTGCAGTGCGCTGTACATCGGGTGCTCCGGCAGCAGCACAAACGTCAGCGTTCCGGCGGCATTGCACTGCGTTTCCAGCACGGGGGACAGGACGGAAAGTTCCTCGTCGCCCGGCAGATAGAGCAGCGAATCGTCCGCATAGATGGTGTACATTATAGCCGCCCTCCTTGATAGTTGATGGACACCGTGCCGCTGCCGGTAAAGGTCAACACGTTGTCGCCCTGCGTGATGCAGATGCCGCTGACGCGGTTCTCACCCGCGTGTAGGGCGTATTCCTTGCCGCCGAATGTGGCGGTCATGGCGTCGCTGACCGTGATGGTCGGGATGCACGGTCGCCTTGTTCCGGGAATGGTCAGCGTCAGCGTTCCGTCCACCGGAAGCGCCCGATAGTCGCGGATGATGCCTGTTTCAAAGTTGAAGCTGTCCCACAGCCAATCATCCACCGACGTGCCGATTTCCAGCTTGTACGGGTTGCAGACCGCCTTGATGCTGATGCTGGCGGTCTTTCGGTCGCTGCCGAGTTTTCCGACGGTGACGCGCCCGATATAGTAGTAGTCGGGGTCTTCGTCGAGAATGATTTTGACCCTCTGCCCGTGCAGCGTATCGAGAAGTTCGGAATAGAGACTGTCCCAGCGGTTCCGCGCGTCGATGACGAGGAAATCCGCGGAGAAGTCCCGCGTCTGGAAGCTCACGCGCCCAGTCAGCGCTTCGGACAAATCGAGCTGTCCGTCCAGCCCTGGCACGTCCACATAGTTCGTCCGGATGGCAGGCGGCGCGATGGTTGGGCGCGTTTTCGGCAGCAAGCCCCAATCGCGGTAGGTGTGCTTGCCGCCCAGCGTTACCCCGTAAATCATGCGTTCCGCCCCTTTCGCAGTGCCATCCGCCCCAGACGCTTGTCCATCTTGTCCGCCGTTGCGCCGACAAGCACGCCCGTATCCAGCACAATCTGCTGCTGATTCATGCCGCTGAAGCCGCTTTGCAGGGTGGCAAGCATCTGGTCGAGCTTGCGCTCCATGCTTGCGCCCACGACTTCGTTGACCGCGCTCTTGACATAGCCTTGCAATACGCTGATGGGCGCGACAGCCTCCGCACCAGCTTCCCCGACGAGGTGATAGCCGCTGTGCGTATCAAAGAGGGTGGGCTTTGAGAAGATGGCGCCGTCAGCGTGGGCGGATGGTGCGCCGATGTAGGTGTTGGGGATTTTCGGCTGCAAGAATGTAGGCGTGGTGTTCCCGTACAGAATGTTTTTTTGTGCGCCTTTCAGTGCTTCATTCAGCACGGCGTCTTGCGTTTCTTTGCTGACAGGGTTGCCCCAGAAGTCGGTCTTCTCTTGGAACTCCCTTCCGCCGCCGCCCATGGTTGCGCCGCTGGAACTCGTGCGCGTGTCCGAACCGTGCTCTTCCACCATGAAGCCAAGCACCAAATTGACTTGCCGTGCAACGCTGTTCCACCATGTCTGAATATCTCTCGCCATGAGGTTGGCTTTCCGCCCGATGCCATGGAAGTCGATACAGCAGAAGTTGCCGACCGCCTCCACAACCCCGTTCCACCAATTCTGAACGTTCTCTTTTGCCTTGGAAAGCTCCTCCTCCGTCGGCTTTTCGTCGCTTGTCCCGAACACGAGCCGCAGGAATACTCCGGCGGTTGACACGAAGGTTTCCCACGATTCCTTGAGGGTCTTCGCTACGTCCGGCCAGTCCGGCAGGTCAACGCCGAACACGCCCTTGAAAATGCCCTGAATCAGCGGATAGCCAACGTGTTCCCATGCCCATTTAATCGCACCGCCGATGTCCTGCATAATCGTCGGCAGGTTCGTCACAATCGACCGCAAACCGCTGCCGATAGCTTGTCCCAGTCCCTTGAAGTCAATCTTGCCGATGAGGCTCTTGAACGTCTTCAGCAGCGACGGGAACAGCTTCTTGAGTGCACCGCCGATTTGCTTGACGACGTTGGGCAGTACGTCGATGATGCTGCCCAGCAAGTCCGGCAGCACGTCCGCCAAGCCGCCGATGAGCGTTGTCGCCGCCTCAATCATGGAGGGCAGAACGGTGCTGATGATGCCCGGAAGCTGTGGCGCAAGCGTCGAGACAAGCGTCTGCACCGCCTGCACGAGGCGCGGCGCCATCGTCTGCAAGCGCGGGACGATGTTGTCCACCGCGGTCATTACGCTGTCCGTCAGGTTGCCGACAAGCTGGTCAATGTCCTGATTGCCGTCCGCTAAGCCGGAGAGCAGGTTCGCCCACGCCGCCTTGACCGAGCCGATAGAGCCGGAGATGGTCGTCGAGGCTTCCTTTGCCGTCGTCCCGGCAATATTCTGGCTTTCCTGGATGACGTGGATGGCTGCGATGATGTCCGAGAAGTTGCTGATGTCGTACTTCACGCCGGAGAGTTTCTCTGCATCCGCCAGAAGCCGCTCCATTTCCTTTTGTGTGCCGCCGTAGCCGAGCTTCAAGTTGTCCAGCATCGTATAGTTCTGCTTCGAGAACCCCTTATAGGCGTTCTGAATATCCTCCATGCCGGTGCCGAAGGTGTTCGCATTATCCGCCATGTCGGTAATCGCCAAATCGGCATACGCGGCGGCGGCGACGGTGTCCTTGCCCAGGGACGAAATCAGGCTCGCGGAGAAGCTCGTCACCGTGTCCATGTACTCGTTGGCGGATAAGCCTGCCGTGCGGTAGGCGTTACGCGCGTATTCCATCACGAGGTTCTGCGCATCGTCGCCGAATAGCTTTTTGACACCGCCTTCCAGCTGCTCATAGCTGGCGTAGACGCTCATGGCGCTGCTGACGAGCTTGCCCATCGCGGCTGTCCCCGCCGCCACGCCTGTGCTGATGACCTTGCCCATTTGCAGCGCCGCTTGCCCTGCCAGCTTGAAGCCCTTGCTGAGTGCGCCGCCAACCTTCTGTCCGGCTTTGCTGACCTTGGCAAGCGCCTTTTCTGCCCCACTCGTATCCAGCACGATAGAGCCGAACAGTTCAAAGATACTGCTCACGTCGTTTTCCTCCCTTCTCCCGGCGGTGTGAAGCCGTCGAGCAGATTCCAGCTGTGCCGGATGTCCTCTGCTGTGAAGTCCGGCGTGTCCACGGGCGCAGAGGTGCGGTATTCGCGCAGAAATTCGCTGAATCCCTTGTCAAAGCACTTGTGCAGCCACACTTCCCACAGCAGCTTCTCTTCCGTCTCTTCGTTGTACATCCGCACACACTGCTGGATGAAGTCCGCCAGTCTCCCGCGCCGCAGCATTCCGGTCAGCAGCGCCATCGGGTCGCTATAGCGGCGGTAAAGCATGTCGAACAGCTTTACTTCGTCTGCCCCAAGCGCTTCATCAGCCGTGTAAAAAAATCGCGAAAATCCTCGCTTGCCATCAGGGTGAATACCGCCTCGGCGAACACGCCCATGTCCAGCGCGGCAATTTCGGCGGGCGTTTTGCCGCTCAAATCCGCCAGCCATGCGTAGATGTCCGCCTTGCAGTCCGGCAGCCGCGCCAGCAGCTTGTCCGCAATCATCAGCGCGACGGTCACGCCGAGGCTCTCCGCGCTCTCGCTGCCCTCGCGCACCCGCTGGACGGCGGTCTTGGTCGGCATGGCGCTGCGCAGGTCGTTCACGCCGATTTGGGACAGGATGCGCATCATCGTGAAGAGGTCGTCCGCGCACAGGCGGCGCAGGGTCAGCGTAGTGTCTTCCATGGTGATTCCTCCTTTTGATAGAAAAGGGGAGAAAAGCGCGCGGCTCTTCTCCCCCCAAGGGGCATTGCCCCTTGACCCGTTCTCGCGATTGACTTGTCTGCATACTGCATACAGTTTTCGCGTGTTTATACAGATTCACGCCGTCGCCTCGGCGGTCTGCGCTTACGCAGCATAGGTGTCGTTCGGATAGTAGATGTGCCACGGCAGCGTCTCGCCGTCGCCGTCCAAACCGGCATAGCACTCGAACGTGTACGTCCCGACCGTGCCTTGCTTGCTCTTGTTGTCGTTCTCAAAGCCGGACGTGCACAGCGCATTGTCCAGAATCGCGATGATGTTGCGTCCATCCAGCGTTTTGCCGACAAAGGCGATGTTCTCCCAGTAATCGCCCACGGCGATGTCCGCCTTGTCCTCGATGAGGTTGAAGCGCGTGTCGGTCGTCGCTGCCGCGCTCTTGCCCAGCGTCGCCGCCGTCAAGACGTCCTCCGTCAGCTCAATGAAGCTAACTTCCATCGTCGCCGTGCCGCCGGTTTTGATGGAAAGCTCCTTCGTGTTCACATACACGCCGTCCACTTCCACCTTCGTGATTTCCGGCTTAATCGACACCTTCGAGCCGCCGGACGTTGCGCCGACAAGCGAATCGGCGAAATTCCACGCCGCCCCCTCGTACTTCAGCCCCTTGTGAATCGTGCCTGCACCGAATACGATGCTCTTGGGCGTGGCGCTCGTTGCGCCGCTTCTGCCTTCCTTCATGTTTCATCCACACTCCATTCTTTGATGTTCAGATTGATGCTGATGCGCCGTGCCGCGCCGTCAATATCCGGCAAGAGCGACGCACCCGCGAAAGAAATTGCAAGCCCTGACCCGCTATCCGTGATGCACGTCCAGCCATACGCCGGGAAGCGCGCCTGAATCGCCTTTGACGCCGCCAGCAGGGCATCAAGACCCGCGCGGCTGTAGCCCAGCAGGGTCATCGTGCTGTCCGTGCGCCCGTCCTCGGTGAAGCTCTCCGCGTCCACCCACTGCCCGACGAAATACGTTTCCGGCAGCGGGGCTGCGCGGTACTGCCCCAGCGCGTATGGCAAGCGCATATCCGCCATCGCCGCGCGGAGGATGGAAAGCGCCTCCTGCGTCATTTCATTTCCTCCCCAAGAATCGTTTCCGCCATGCGGATGATGGTGTTCTGCTTCGCCGCGAATGCCTTCTGGAGTGTCAGATGCGCGTCCTCGCCATTGGTGGCGACAGCAGGAAGCCCCTGACTCCTGAGGTACTGGACGGCTTCCTCCGCCTCCTGCTGACTGTCGTACACGCGCGAGTTCTTTTCGCCCCGCGGCTGCCCCTCAATGTACACCCACCAGCCTTTGCGCCCGTCGCCGTGGATGGCGTGGCTGCCCGTGCCGAACTCGTTCCAGAATGATTCCTCCAGCGGGCTGCCAATCTGCGCGCTCATGGCGCTTTCATCGACGGAATTGCTCCATGAGCCGCGCAATTGCGTCTTCTTCGTGGGCGTGGTGCGGATGGTCTGGCTTGTCACCTCGTGCGCCGCCTCGATAAGGAAGCGTTTTGCCGCGTCCTTCATCTGCGCGCTGACTTTCATGCTGTAATCCCGAAATTCAACCGGCATTGCTGTCGCCTCCTGTGTATTTCAGGTAGATTTCCAGCTGTGAGCCGCTGCCCATCTCCATCGGATTGTCAATCAGCAGCACATCATAGTGCTTTCCCCGGCAGACAAGGCGGCTGTTTTCCGCCGTGAGGTCTGCCGGGAGCGCCTGATAATCCGCCACAAAGACATGGGTGCTTTCCTGCACCTTGGCATTGTACACGCTGTACTTACTGTCGCCGCCGGAGAGGTCAAGCCATCCGCGCAGGGTCGCCGTATCCGTCCACTGCTGCACCTGTTCGCCGATTTCGTTTGTCGTCGTCGCGCTGGTCTGGATGATGACTGTCACGTTGCCGCCGATGCCCTTCATACCTTGTCCACCCCTTGCCCGAATCGCGCCTTGATGTAGGGCGTCAGGAAGCCCATGAGCGCCTTGGGGAAGCCCATGACGGCGTTCTCGCCCGTCAGGTCGAAGTAGGTGACGGCGTGGCGGGAAATCGTCTCCGATGCCACGCCGACCTTGTTTCGATTGTCCAGTTCCCACTTCAGCAGGTTCACGACGCCCATCTTCACATCGTCGGGATAGCGTACGAGCGTCGCCGTCACGTCGATTTCGTCCTTCAAGCCACGCTCTGAGACCGTGAAGGCGAGTTCATCTGCGCTTTCGACGGTATACAGCCCGTCATTATACAGGGAGAATGTCACCTGCACCGTATCGCCGACGGAGAAGGGGACAAGCGCTTCCCCCATAAAGGTGCGTCCCACGACGTCACCCGTCCAGCGTTCGCTCCTGCGCTGGAAGTTGTTGTTCGTGTAGGCGCGAATCAGCAGCTCAAAGCCGCGCAGTTTCGCCGCCAGCAGCGCGTCATCTGCATCTGTGGTGATTTGCTTCCGCAGCTCCTCCACCGTCATCAGCATGACATTTGCCCCCTCCTTTCATCACTTCTTGAACTTCGCCAGCACGACCTTCGCGCTGTTGGTCAGCGCCACGCCGTAATACTTCGCCGCCGTCACGTCGGTCTGCTGCTTCTTCGGCAGCCATTCCGCGTCCACCTGAATGTCCTTTTTGAGGAAGATGGTCACGGCGGGCAGCTCGTCCTCGGTGTACTCGGTTTCGGGGGAATCGGGCTCCAGCTTGATAATCGGGCAGAGGTAGTACTGATTCGCCGTCGTAACCGCGTTCACCGTGTCGCCAATCTTCAGCACGGCGGCGCAAAGAGGCTGCACGGTGGACAGCTTCTTGTGGCTTGCGTCTTCGGCGGTGCTTTCGTCGGTGATGGTGAAAGTGCCGCCAGACGCCTTCTCATACTCGATGTGCTTAACCTTCTTGGACTTCTTGACCCACGCGCCAGCAATCTTGCCAATCGCGCCGTTCACCGCCACGCCCGCTGTGAACTTGTCCGCGGACAGGAAGTCACTGTCCTTGAGCAGCGTCGCTTCCTGCGCCGGGTGGATGAACAGCACCTTGTCCACGCCATCCTCTTCGTCCTCAAACTTGGCAATCGCGTCCACCAGCCCGCCGTAGGCAATCGCCGCGAGGGTGGATGCGGCATAGACGTTCTTGCCCGTGTACACCGCGTCCAGTACGTCATTGTCCACCTTGCCCGCAATCGCCTTGGCAAGCTGGGTTTCCGCCTGCGCAATCGGGTTGCCCAGGCCGCTGTTGACGGCTTCCTGCGTGATGCCGACCGCCTTCATCGCCTTCTTAATCGTGAAGGTAGTCGAGGAAGCCGTCAGGGTGCTGAGACCCACCTCCGCGCCTTCTGCCACGTCCTCTGCATCGCCGATGTAGTTCCAGCTCGGCACGGTCTTGGTGTCGCCCGGAACGCCCACCAGCGTCGTGTCCACCTTCGCATAGGGGGTCAGCTTCAGCTGCGCGTTAATCTTCGCGCCAATCATCGCGCCCATTACTTCGGGGTTAATCAGGTTGTTCAGCTTGGTAACTGCCATTTATTTTTTCCTCCTCATTATCATTTTCGTGACCTCACGAAAATGGTCTGTGCCATTTTGTTAATGTCAACAAAATGGTGTCATTTCTCCGCCGCCATCGCCGCGCGGAAGGCTTCCGGGTTCTCCTCGAAAATCTTCTGCCGTTCTGCGTATGGCTTCTTGAGAATCTCACTCCGGGACAGCGTCCCGTGTCCCTCCTGATCCGGCAGACGGTTCTCGATGATGTTCTTCTTGCCGCTGGCTTCAAACTGGTTCGGGTACTTTTTCTTCAAACTGGCAAGGGTGTTCTCCCATCCGTCGATGTTTCCCTTGTCGTCCAGCGTCAGGGCGTCCCCTTTCTGCTGGAGTACCCACGTCATGTAGTCGATGTCGCTTGCGCCACCGCGCATGAGGGCAATGTGGATAGCAGCATCCATGCGGCTCTTTTGCAGGGCCACCTGCGCCGCTTCAAGTTGCCTGTGCATCTCGTCCATCTTCTCTTGGCTGCCGCTGTGTTCTGCCTTGTCGGCTTCGAGGGCGGCAATCTTCTGCTGCGCCGCTTCGAGCTGCTGGCGAACGCTTTCGTGTTCTCCTTTGAGCTTTCCGAGGCGAATATCCGCGTTCTCCTCGCCGGTGGTGAAGAGCTTGGCGGTTTTCATGTCGTTCTGGATGGCGCGAATGGTGTCCTCCGCAACGCCGTTCTGTTTGAGAATCTCTGCAAGCGTCATGTGTTTCTCCTTCCACCGCCCTACGCTTATCTACGGGGTCGCATCCCGTGGGCAGTCGGTGTTTTACGCCGCCTCCGGCGAGAGAATGATGTTGTATACCAGAATCGCAAAGGCGCACCCGCTCTTGCGTCAGGTGCGCCTGATCGCCGTTATTGGAGCAGTGCCGCCCACGTCTTCGCGCCGACGATGCCATCCGCGGTCAAACTGTGCGCGGTCTGGAATGCCTTGACGGCGGCGGTGGTGTTCTTGCCGACGATGCCGTCCACCTTGCCGCAGTCGAATCCCGCGTCAATCAGCAGGTATTGCAGAACTTTGACTTGCGTTCCTCTGCTGCCGTTCCTGAGGACGAGAAGGGGGCTTGCGCCGTCTCCGGCATCCGCCGGGTTCTCGGTCGGGGCGGGCGTGACAGGCGTGTCAGAGGGCGAATCAGGCGTATCAGCGGCGTAAGACGTGCCGGTCAGCTCTGCCCACTCGTTCCAGCGGGTGATTTTGCTCTCGACCACGCCATAAGCCGTGCCTTTTGCCTCGATGACCTTGCCATCGCCGACGTACAGCCCGACGTGGTGGCGGTCGCTGCTCTTGGTGAGGAACACCGCCGTGCCGGGCTTGAGCGGCTGACCGTCGGTGCGCTTGCCGCCCTGCAATGCCCCCTTAGCGGCGGCGTACTTGCGCCACATGGTGTTGCTGCCGTGGTACATGTAGCCGCCTAACTGCTTATATGCCCAGTAGAAAAGCCCGGAGCAGTCCGCAACACGCCGCCCGACCCACTGCTGCCCGTAGCGTATCGTCTGCGCGCGGGTGGCGCTGTCCTGCGCACGCTGCGTGTGAATCTGCCCCGTGCCGCCCCAGATGTACCCCCATTTTTCCGCCAGTGCGCGGCGGAAGAGGGCGACCACCTCCGCCGCGCTGACCGTTTTCGATGCCATCGTCAATCACCACCGGGGTCAATTTCTGCTTTGCCGAGCTGTTTATACACCTGATTCACGCCCGTCGAGGCGAGCCCCGACACGATGCCGACCGCGAGCGCATTCAGCACGTCCTTCGCCGGGAAATCCGGGATGACGTACATGCCCACGATGCCCAGCACGCCGCCCGCCGCGCCCACGATGACCGGAATCAGCTCATCGCGGATGCTGCCAACGCTCTTGCAGAGCAGGCCAATCAGGTAGGTGATGACGACAATCGCCAGCACCGTTCCCATGGTAGAGATGTCCATGATACCACTCCTTTTTGGAATTATTGTATGAAAAAACAGCCTGCACGAGGTGTGCGGCTGCTTTTCGCAAGATGATGTTTGTCCTAAGTTAAGTTGCAATTTTGCCGCCCCAGAAGCCAGCAAGCGCAGGAAAATCAAGCGTTTGCAAGTTGACGGCAAGTTGCAATTGCACGCAATTCACACGCAATGTCCCACCATGATGTCGCTGAGAAACTCCCGATTCACGGTGATGTTCGGCAGCTCATTCGCCTTCATGGTAATGACCACCTGCAAGTTCGTCGGGCAGGCATAATCGCCGTAGATGCTTTCTGCCTTTTCGGTGATGGTCTGCCCGCAGTCCCTGATTTGCTGGATTCGCTTCTCTCTGGTCATTTTCATGCCTACACGCCCCTTTCAGCGTATCAAAAAAGCACCTTGCGGGGGGCAGGGTGCTTAATATTCTTCCACGATTTCAAAGTCCTCCGGAGAGTACAGGAACGTTTCGCCGCTGTCATCCGTCACGCGGAAAAGTCCCGTCACCGAATGGTATGCGCTATATACCTTGCCGTTTTTCAGATAGATGTGGTCTGTGTCATTTACGCAGCGCACCTTCATTTCCGGCTTTTCAGGAAGTGGTGCGGCAGCTTCTTCAAGCTGACGGAGAATCATCACGTCATCTTCTTTCAGCAGCTTGTCCAGATCTTCGCGTGACATAGCGGCATACTTTGCGCGTTCTTCGTAGTCAATGTTGTCATTTTCGCGGTAAACTACTCGTTTTGCCACGTTACTTCACCTCCCTGAAAGAAAAATCGTACAACTCCGACAGATATTCCAGTGCCTTACGCTGTGCATCACCTTCATTGTAACCTGTTTTTTTGAAGCTGTCAACACGCTTGTTATAAATTGCATCAATGATTTTCGTTTTGGGTGCGCTGTACTTGTAAATCGTCCCATCATGACACAGCACATAGCCCGCCGAATACCCATTTTGCAATGCAGCGTTGATGTCTGCCGCGCTCGGCGGCATACTGCCGGGGTGGTTGTGGAACGCTACCACTTGCTCGCCTTTCTCCTTCGCCTTTTTAATGGCGTTGAAGATTTCCTCCGTGTACTCCGGCGTTCCCGGCTTGCTGCCTGTGACGGACTTCACCCACGTCTGCCTATCGCGGTTATACAGGTACAAGTCCTCGCCATTCTGCCCGGAACGATGCTGCAGCAGCTCCTTGGCGGCTTTCAGGAACTCGCGCCGCTCTTGCGGGCTGTTCGCCATCAGGTCGAATTTGTCCGCGTATTCTCGGCTTTCAAGTACCTTGGAATCCACCGCGAACGCGCGGCTTTTCGTAATTCGTTCCTGATTGTAGAATACTTTTTCACTTTCCTCGGCGGCTTTCAGATACTTCTCCTCAAACTCCCTGAACCCCTCCGTCTTGTCCAGCCCGAAGAACTTCGCCCTGTCCTTCATGGTCTGCAACTCGTCCGCGTCCAGCGCCCACTTCGCCCTTGTCAGCGCCACGCAGCGGCAGTTGCAGTCCTCTTCGGGTCGCCCGAATGCGCCGGGGTATTCCGCTTTCTTGCCGTCTATCTCGAACGGCTCGCCAACTTCGCGAATCTGCCCGTCCAGTACGCGGTGATCCGTGCGCGTGTTGCCATCCAGCACGGCATCCCACTGCTTCACGACTTGGCAGCCTTGACCCTTGGCGGCGTTGCGTGCATCATCGGCGGATTGCTGCTGAATGCGGTGTCCTTCGGTGCGGACAATCGTCTTCGCGCGTTTGAGCGGGATGCCGGAAGAAATCTGCACCTGACGTGCAATGAAGCTGTAATCGCTGCCGATGGAGATGCCAATGGAAATCTCCCGGCGGATGGTCTTCTTCAGCTTCCGCATATCCACGCCGAGTTCACCGTACAGCCGCCCGCTGAGCTTGCTGTCCGTGCGGACGGCGCGGGTGACGGCGCGCTGGTCAATGGGGGCGAGGATGGGCATTCCCTGCTTGTGCAGGCTGTACATCGTGCCGACGTAGCCGTGCTGATAGCTGCGCGTCAGGTATTCTTCGATGGTCTGATTGCTTTTCTTGTGCAGTTCGTCCAGCGCGGCGTTGATTTGGGCTTTCATCGCCTCCTGATAACGCTTCTGGTAGATTTTCGATTGCGTCATCTCGTCGCTTTCGAGGATGCGAATGTGGTTGTCGATGCGCCGGAGTGCCCGCTGGTACGCCTTTTCCAGTGCCTTGATGGTCTCCTGCTCATCATCCAGCATGGCTTGCAGGGCTTCCTTCTCGCTCTTGCGCATTCACATCACCCCGCGTCATCCTCTTCCGCCGGAACGCCATCCAGCACCACGTCCGCCGCGCCGTCGTCTGATTTCGTCCGCCCGCGAATCGTCTTGTAGTCCAGTTCCAGCACGTCGCAGATGTTTTCCAGCAGCGTTTCGTCATCCAGCACGTCCGCAAGCGCCAGCAGCGTGTTCACTTGCGCCTGCTGCTTCTGCGCGTCGGTCAATGCAATCTGCGCGTTGTCCAGCGCGTTCGCCATCACCTCGCGCTGGAAATCGAAATACACGTCCTGCATCTGGTAGTCCGTGCCGCCGGATTCGTTGATTTCCGCCAAAACGATTTTCAGCAGCTTGCGCATGAACTGCTTCAAGCGGATTTCCAGCTTGTTGCACTTGAGGTCAAGCAGCGCATAGCGGCTCTTGATGACGATGTTCGTCACGTTGCCGTCGCCGACCTGCGCGGCATTGAAGCCCATGCCGAAGCGGTAGATGTTCTTTTCGTCCAGTTCCAGCTTCGTCTGGCGCGCCTGATAGGGAATGTCAATCGTGCGGATCTCCACGTCGCCGCCGGAATCCGGGATGCCGATGTGCTTTTTCGCCCGGATGTTCGTCATCAGCTCATCGAGGTTGTCGCCCTCAAAGCCCTTGACGACGTAGAGAACTTCGTTCGCGTCCTGAATGTTGTTGGAAAGCCCGCAGGACATGAGGTCGTAGTCGTCAATCAGCCCCTTGATGGTTTTGAGCCCCGAAAACTGCTTTGACCCGTTGTCCAGGCGGAAGAAGGGGATGAAGCCGAAGCCGTCAAAGTAGGTGCTTTCGTCGCCGGGCTTGCGCCAGATGGTGTGCGGGCGCGGGTTGATGGGCGCGGATTCATCCGGCACAATGTCACCCTCGTTCACCTGGCAGAAGAAGTGCGTCTGCTTTTTGTCCCACACCTGAATGCGCTTGATGGCTTTGTTGTCCTTGCTGATGCGGTCGATGTACCAGTAGATGACGTACTCGCAGCCGTCGTCGGTGTCCTTTGCACGCACTTCCACCACGCCGAGGCCGTCCGCCGCCTGAAAGCGCGTGCGGCCGTCCGCATCCTTGTAGGCGTACATGTACTCGAAGCCCTTCGCCACCGCGCCCGTGATGACCTCGTAGAGTTCAGCGGTGAAATCCTCGTCGAAATAGTCCTCCAGCGCCTTTTGAAGCTCCGGAATGTCCGACCGCACGAACGCTTCCTGCCCGGACAGCATGTACTGCGTCTCTTGGTCTACCAGCTCGGTGAAGAACGGGTGACTGATTTTGATGTTCGAGCGGTTCTTGTCCTCCTGCGGCGTGCCGTCGGCGTTGATGAAGAACAGGCGGTAATTGCGGATGTCGTGGTCGCCCTCGTAGTAACGCTGACCCTGCCGCGCAAGCTGCTTGCGGGTGGATGCGCTGTCACTGTCGATGAATGTGCGGATTTCCGCAGGGGATAACATAGGGATGCGCCTCCTTGGTGGTGAATTTGGGGTATCAAAAAAGCACCGTGCGCGTGCAGGGTGCTCTTAGCGAATTTCTTCGATTGTCTTGATTTCTTCTGGGCGGAACGCTATCATTCCGCCGCTTTCCTGTGCCTGTAGGTTACCGTCAGCCCTGCGCCGCCGCCTGCGGTGACGATGGTGGTCGGCGCATAGGTGGTCAGTGCCTTTTACGCGGCGATTTCAGCGGCGGAAAGAGCGGTTTCGACGGGTGTTGCAAGCGCTGACCAGACATAAACGTCATTCGCGTCGAGGAATGCTTTAAAGTCATCGACGGTCGTCGTGCCCCTTGCCGCGTAAGCGAAACCGATGATATTACTGCTGCTGGTAGCAATGCCGCCTACGGTTTCACCGTTGATGGCAGCACTGAAATGCGTGCAGAACACTCCTGCTGTATTGATTCTGGTGAACGTGCAAAAATAGCGGTCAACATTGTTTCCAGTCTTCGTCCATTTCATCGAAGATGTCAGCTTGAATTTGGCGACCCGCTGCACATGCACCCCGCGCGCCAAATCCATCTCGTCGCACACCCACTGCTGCCTGTTTTTGTCCGTGTAGTTCCCGCCGGATGTGACCGGGATGCCCGGCAGCGCGTTCGGCGTTTGCAGCGTGAGTGTCTGCCGCTCGCCCGCCCTGCCGGTGATGCCGATTGTCAGTACCCTGCCAGCACCCGCGCTGACAATCGGCACGGGCGCAGTCGGGAGCGGCACGCCGTTCTGCGTGCTTTTGCCGTACACATGCAGTGCGCCAAACGGTTTCCCTCCGATGCACTCCGTCAGCGTCAGCGGATTGCCGGAAAGCGTCGTGTCCTCGCCGCTGGTCACGCCCTCGTACAGCTTGCGGATGAACGTACCATAGAGCCGGTTGTCGCGCTCCACACCCATCTTGGCGGCAATGTCATCCAGCACGTCGCCCAGCAGCCGCCCTTGTGTCTGGATGCCCAGCCCTGCCGCCAGCGCGTCCAGCTTGCCGTGGAAGCCGACCTTCTCGCACGGGATTGCGTACTGCGCAAGAATCGCCGTCAGTCTTTCTCCGTCTGTCATTCGCGTCATCCTCTCGTTAGTACGTCCATCTCTTGTTGATGATGTATTTTTCCAGCCCATACCGCATGGCGTCCATCAGGTGGTTGAAGTCGTCAATGGGGCTATCGAGCATCTTGCCGAACTTGTCCTTGTCCCATGTGTAATTGCTGATTTCGGTCAGGAAGTTTATGCAGCGCGGGTGGATGATGATTTCGAGGTTCTGAATCCACTGGATGCCGCTGCGGATGCTGTCCGCGCCTTTCGCCGCGCTGTGCACGCGCAAGCCCATGCCGCGCAGTTCGGCAATGGATTTCGGCTCTGCACCGTCGGCGGTGATGTTCACTTTGCCGTAGCCCATCGCCGTCACGCGCTTGGCAATCATGTCGTTCGTCAGCCCACGTTCGTACAGCTCGTCAAAGACGTACAGGCGGCGCGCTGGAATGTCCAGCAATCCGCAGAACAGCGCCGTCGGGTCGTTGGTGAAGCCGAAGTCCAGCCCGAACACGGATTCCAGCTTGCCCGCTCGGCTGATTTCCGCCGGGTCGAACGGGGATTCCCGTCAGTGCTCGTAAATGAGCCCCTCCACAATGCCCCAGTTCCCTAAGCCCGCCACGGCGTAGCGGCGTGGGTTCGTCGCCTTCATCCGCTCAAATAGGCGTAAATCCTGCTTGTCCAGCCACTCGTTGCACTGGTAGTTCGTTGTGATGGCGAGGATGTCCGGGTCTTCTACGTCGAAAAAGCGCGCTTTCAGCCAGTGCTTCTGATTCCACGGGTTGAACGTCAGCGTGATTTGCTTGAACAGCGGCGGTGCGCATTCGCCGCGGATGGATTCATCCAGCGTGTTGAAGTCGCTCTCGTTCATGATCTCGTAGGCTTCTTCAATCCACACCCAGCACAGCACGCCGCTCTGCGCGGTGATGGAGGTCAATTTCAATGGATCATCCATGCCGCGAAAGTAGATTTTCTGCCCCGTCGGCTTGTAGGTGATTTCCAGCGGGCTTTCCTTCCAGCTCCAGAAAGCCTCCACTTGCAGGCGGTGAATTGCCCAGAGAAGCTGCGTGAAGCAGCTGTCGCGCAAGGTGCGGTACGTTTTGCGGATGACCAGCAGGTTTGCGCCGGGGTACTTCATCATGCGGTAGATGAAATTCAGCGCCGTCGTGGTGCTTTTCTTGCTTGCGCGGCTGCCTTTGCACACGCGGTAGCGCCCTGTGAAGCGCCAGAACGCGCCGTAGCCGCGCCCGACGACATCCGGCAGGTAGATTCGCTGCTGATTAGTCGTCAAGCGCATCCTCTCCCGCCAGAATCACCGCCAGGCTGCCCGACACATCCACCCTGTCCGTGAACAGCCCGTAGCGCTTGCCCAGCAGCTCCGCCGCCTTGTTCGCGTCGCACAGCCGTGCAGGAATCTCGACGACCTTCGGTTCTTCCTTCTTCGTTGTGCGCCGGGTGGGCTTGCTGCCGCCCTCGCCGGGGATGACTTCCGTCTTCTCCTCCATGCACGTCACGACGACAAATTCCTTCATCTCCCGGCGCATCACCGCCGTCAGGTATTTCAGCACTTCGTCCTGCTTGGCAATCAGCGCATCTTCCTTTTCGTCCATGCGCTTTTTGATGTTTTCAGTCACCTTAGGTTTTGTGAGGTTCTCTGCCGCAATCGCCGCCGCTGTTTTCGGGGAATACCCGGCGCGGATGGCGGCTTGCGTCGCGTTCAGGTCAATCAGGTACTCGTCGCAGAAGCGGCGCTGTTTCTCGGTCAGTCCAGCCAAGTCCACCATCCTTTCTGGAATGCTGAATGAGGGATTTCGCCTCCACACGCGGGGCACAGCGAATTCGGGGCACAAAAATACCCGGCGGAGACTGGCGCGTCCGTCGGGTGAGGTGATTGGAGGTTTCCATGTGCAGTATAGCACGAGGGTTGTATGAAATACTATGATATTTTATGATGTGATGCCGTGAGCGGCTCGGAAAGCAGGGCGCGAGCTTCTGAAAAAGTGATGAAAAATTGCAAAATTTCTTTGATTTGCTTATTGACACAATGAGCTTATTGCGGCACAATAGTACATGAAAGGAGTGTCATCATCATGTGCTACACCCCGTCGAATCCCCCTGTCGAAAGCATCCCCGCCCTCATCAAGAGCAAGCGCAAGGAGCGCGGTCTGACCCAGCGAGCCCTTGGCGAAATGTGCGGCTATACCGGCGCAAGCGCTGAACGCGTCGTGCAGCTGTGGGAGTACGGCAAGCAGTCCGTGCCGCTGGAGCGGATGCGCACTGTTGCCGCCGCGCTGGAAATCCCGGTGGATTTGCTCGTGCCGTGAGCCTCCACCGGGCGAAAAGTTCCCCTCAAGTTGGAAGAACACGCGGATTCCGGCAAGGCTACGGAAGAAAACGCGTAAGCGCGGGTCGCTCCCCGCGTGGGGGCTGGATTGAAAAATATCACACACTGTTGCCAATGTCGTATACCCATAGTCCCTCCCCGTGTGGGGAGCGTGGATTGAAATACCATCGTGCAAGCCACGCAGACCACCGCCGCCAGCAGACACAGCACGCCGATTATCGCCATTTTTCTCACCTCCACGCCGCATCAAGCGTCTTTTTCCGCGTCCAGCACCTTTTGAAACGCCTCCAGCGCCTGCCCATGCAGGGAGCAGACGTGCCGCCACGAGTAGTTCATTTCGCAGGAGATTTTCTCGAACGTCTCAAACAGCAGATACCGCCGGGAAAGCACCGTGTAATAGCGGCGGTCGCTGACTTTTTCCAGCTTCGCCGCGATTTCGCGCTTCTTGTCCACCAGACGGTCAATGTCCCGGTTGATTTCGGCTTTCAGGTCAACAATTTTCGCCACCGCATCCGCCAGACGGTCTGGAGCGCCGCCGCACCCGGATGCGCCGTCTTCCCGCAGGATGGGTGTGATGCGCGTCGCCATGTCCTGCAATCGCGCTGCGTCCGCCAGCTTGCAGGTGATCCGCTCGTCGAGATAACGCACCTGCGACAGATACTCTTTCGCCCGCATGTTCGCCCCTCCTGATGCGCCTGTCAGCACCGCCAGCCGCCATTTCGCTTTTTCGGCGGCACTTTCGGCGGATTTTCGGCATCCTCCACCGTCTCCGGCGGATTCTTCGGGGCGTTCTCCGGCATATCTGACATATTCGGCGGATTCTCTTCCGCCACGCGCTGGGCTTCGAGCAGATAGTCGTCGCCACGCTGGGAATACGCCGCGCCGCTCGCTCGTCCCATGCCGTACACCGGGATGCGGCGCACCCGGCAGTCATCCACCGTCGTCGCCTTGCGCAGGGCGCGGATTGCCGCATCCACCGCCTCGTCTTCGCGGAAATTCACCGCCAGCATATGCTTGCGGAGCCACGTCAGCTGCTCCAGCGCGTAGTTCTTTTCTGCCAGCGTCAGCGCCGTGCAGGGGTAGAGCGGGTCGGTGCAGGGGGATTGGTTGCTCATGTTGCTTGTCCTCCACGGTTCAGTGCTGCTTCCAGCCGATTGGCAATTTCCATCGCCGCGTCACGGAAGCGCACGTTGTAGCTCTGCGGAACGTAGTACGGGCAGTCCTGGCAGCGCTGATGCTCGCGGCAGACCGCGTTCGCACTGCCCATGCACCGGAAGTAGCGAATCAGCTGCTCCGTTGTCATGTCGTTTGCTTGCATCAGCCGTCCGCCCCTTCCTCGCTGCCCTCCGGCATCTGCTGATGGCGGAGGCGCATCTGTGCCAGACCCTGTTGCGCTTTTTCGCGGTCGCCGGGCTGTCTGCCCTCCACCACGTCGCGCAGATAGGCGTATTCGCCCACCTCATCCGCCGTCCGAACGCCCGCATAGTGCCAGTCCTGCAGGAGTGTCAGCACATACGCCATCGGGGACTTCGCGCCCGTCGCGGCGGCGCACCGGATGGCTTCACGCAGCACTGTCAGCGGCATTTGCAGCACATCCGCCGCCGAAGAGAGCCGCTGCACCTGCGCCGGGGCGGGAATCACACCGAAATCAGACCGCCAGATGGCGGCAATCTGCTTATCGCGCGCGCGCCCGCCCGTACACGCGCGTTCCGCTTCGGTGTATTTCTCATTCTCTTCTTCTTGGTAACCCGTTTTCCCTGTTTGGTATTCTCTTTCCGTATAGTTTGGTACTATGTTACCGTTGTTACCCCCTATGTTATTATCGTAGTTACTCCCCATGTTATTATTGTAGTTACTCCGATTTTCGCAGTAACTTTGCATTTTCCCCGCTTTGCCGGGGGAATCAGGCGGAAATTCAGGGGAGAAGAAATTGATTTTGTAGGCGGGGGCGCGTTTGTTCCTGCTGCCGGGGATGAAGTCAATTAAACCGCGCTGCTTTAAGCTGTTCCGCGCCATGATGACGGCACCTAACTGCATGGGGCAGAGCGCGAGAAGCCGGTCATTCGCAATGCGGATGAACCCCTCCGGCCAGATGCTCCCTTGTGCGCGTCCGTTGATGATGTGCATCAGCGCATACCACACAAGGCGTTCTCCGGACGAAAGTCCTTCATCAGACGCATATTCGATGAACCGCATGTGTTCCCGCACATAGTTGACAATCGGCATGGTGCTGCCCCCTTATTCTTCGCCGCCGGGCTTATCGGGGATGACGTCAAGGCTGCCATCGAGGCTGTAGCGCAGTACGTTGCACGTTTCCCCGTGGCGGTTTGTGACCTTCGCCCAGTCTCGCCGGATGGGGACACCCGCCTTCTTCAGCTCGCTGATGCGGCTTGCAAGGCGCAGAATGCCGAGGTCAAGCATCGCGTCCAGCGTGGTGATTGACCCGTAGCGGCGCATGTAGTCCAGAATCCGGTCAACCTGCTTGGGGCGCTCGTTCCGGCTGCTCATTTTCCGTCCCCTCCCGCTTCCGCGCGGTCGCCTCGTCCTTGAAGACGCAGGCGTGAAATCCACAAGTCTTGCACCGAATCCACAGCGCATCCTCGCGTACATACGGGTTCTCCATGATGGCGGGCATACTGCACAGCGGGCAGAGCGCCAGCTTGGAGCGGTCAATGCTCGTCAGCATCGCTTACACCTCCACTTTCTGAATGCGGATGCCGTAGCGGAACAGCATCAGCTTGCGGCGGATGAGGTACTCCTTCGTGCGGAAGCCCTTCACGTCCTCCACGACGGTGCGCCCGTCCGCGTCGGTATAGACGAAATCGGCGACATAGAAGCAAGCGCGTTCAAGGACATTCCCGTCCTCGTCCCGCTGAACAGGGACAAGCTCATACCGCACCTGACGCTGCAAATCGCCGATTTCGCCTGCCTGCGCCATCAGGCAGAGTTCACGCCAGCGGCGAAATTCCGCTTGGCTGTCGAACGTCATGCCATTGATGACGACTTTCTCGTTGCCGTACTTGCGCTGCGTGTCTTGGAGCGACAGCGCCTCAGCGAGCGTTGTGTGTGGCATTTCCATCGCACGGATGGCTTCTTTCACCTTAGAAGGGTACTTCAACGCCTGTCACCCCTTCCAAGGATTCCGGGAAGTCCCGATCGTCGTCGTCCGGCTCTTCCTGCCGCTTGAGCGGCGCGTCGCAGAACTCCTGCTGATTGACGACGACCTCCACCATCGTCTGCGGCGTACCATCCTTCTCGTACTTGCTCACTTCCAGCGAACCGCGCACGGCGACGCGCTGACCCTTGCGCAGGTACTTGGCAGCGAAATCGGCGCTCTTGCCGAACGCCTTGCAGCGCACGAAGTCGGCGATTTTCTGTTCGCCCGACCGGCAGCGCGGGATGGCGATGGTGTACCGGGCGACGCTGGTGCCCGTGCCGCTGGTCACGCCGATGATGGGATCAGCGGTCAGGCGGCCGATGCCAAAGAATACGTTCATGGGGAAACCTCCTTCAAAATATCGTTACTTGTTTTTCGGAATGAGCGATAGCGCAAGCACCGTCGCGCAAATCAGCAGCGTAATCAGAACGCTGTCAGACATATCCTCCACCTCCTCACAGCACGCGCAGGGCGCCGTCCATCAGCTCATAGAGCCGCCCCAGCACCTCGAAGCGGATGTAGTGGATGTTGCCCTCGCCACGGGGCGCGCCGTCAGGGGTGCGCACGGAGAATGTGTGCACCAGCACCGGGCGGCGGTCGTAGTTGGTAACGCCGTCCTCGCAGCGGATGTCGCCGTGGCGGTTGCGTTCCAGCGGCTTCTCCGTCGTCACGATGGTGATGCGCTCCCGCTGGAAGCCGCACCACGACGCGACCAGATCCGCCGCCTCGATTTCGTCCAGCCGCCGCGCCATGCCGCACGCGCAAGTGTCCGCATAGGTGCTGTATTCGCGGTTGGTGATGCCGGGGAAGTACGTTTCCCACTCCTGCTCGTGCTCCAGCTGCTTTTCAAGCACTTTTGCCCGCATACGGTAGAAGTCAGTAGGCTTGTCGGCCATCAGAAACGCCCTCCCTTCGCGCGGCACATCATGCCGACCATGCCGGGGGTGACGGGAGACGGCTGCTGCGCCATGGCAGCGCGAATCTCCCGGCGCTTCTGGCGCGACGCCGTGCGGCAGTCCAGGGAAACCAGCAGTTCGCCCAGGGCGTGGATTGCCACCGGGATGCAAATCAGCGTGGCGAATGCGGCGAGAAGTGCCATCTCGAAGCTCATGGGGAAACCTCCTCTTGTCGTTTACTCGTTATCGTCGTCCGGGTGGAGGACGTGCGATGCCTCAATCAAGTCCACGTCGCCTTCGGGCGTGGTCATCTCGAAGCACGTTTCCACCGCAAAGGCGTTCTCGTCCACGCGCAGGACGTAGCCAGCGTGCAGAGCAAAATCGTGGGCGCGCTCCTCGGTGTCGAAGAGCATTGCCTTGTCGAGGTCAGCAGTCAGGTCAATGCCGCCCTGGGTCAGGCGGGTGAAGTACAGGCACATATCGTCCGAGACGCGGATCTGGACGACGTAGCCGCAGGGGGTTAGGCTCATAGCGTCACACCTCCACCCCGTCGGGGCCGTACTCGTCCGGGTCATACAGCCCGGTATCCTCCAGCTGGTCAAGCATATCGTCGAGCGTGGACATATCCTCGTGCAGCTTGCGGTAGACCGCCATAGCGACGTAGCTGTTCGGCTGCTCCGGCATACTGCAAAGCGCGGTGTGCATCTGGTTGTACAGCTGGATGTAGACGTGCCGTGTGCCGAGGTGGCTCATCAGCTTGCCCATGTGTTCATGCGGCGCGTACATCTCTTCCAGGTACGCCAGCTGACGTGCGCGCCACGTCGTGATGGTCATCTTGTCACCGAGTGTCATGGGGAAACCTCCTTATTTGGTCGTTGGGGGATGGGGCGCAGGGGATTAACCTGCGCCCTTGTTGTCGTCGTTGCCGTCGTGCTTGTCCACGATGGTGTACTCGATTTTCACGCCCTCCTGGTCTTCCAGCAGGCTGACGAGGGTCGCGATGAGCTGCTCGGCGGTCGGTGCGCCGGGGCGGGTAAGCAAATCCGGCATGGGATACCTCCTTATGCGCTCTTCGTGCTTTTGAGTGTCATCAGAACGCCCTGAATCACGCCGCAGAAATACGCCTGCTGCGACTCCGGCAGGTCGTGGACATCTTTCGCGAGTATTTGCGCTGCCGCCTCAATATTGGCGGTATCCTGCGCGCTGAACTGCTGAACCATGTTCTCACCTCCACGTAATACACTGTATTAACATTATAGTCCATTGGATTTAAAATGTCAAGAATTTTTGCCTGAATAATTGCAATGTATTAAATTTCATGCTACAATGCTATATGAAGGGAGGCGGTTTCGTGAAAGAACGCCTGAAAGAACTCCGAAAAGCCCTTGGCTTAAGCCAGCAGGAGTTCAGTGAACGCATCAATGTGGCACAATCCACCTACGCACATTTTGAAACCGGTCGCCGCGAACTGCGCGACATCCACATCTCTCAAATCTGCACCACCTTCAACGTGCGCGAGGAATGGCTGCGCGACGGTACGGGCGAGATGTTCAATCAGCTAAATCCGACTTTGATTGATAGGCTGGTGCAGGAGTATGACCTCGGCGAGTACGGGCGCTCCATGCTGGAAGCCTTCGTCACGCTTCCGAAAGAGCAGCGCGACAATTTTTTGAATTTCGTGCACGAGTTTGCCGAAAACTATCGTCAGCAGGACGCACCGGACGCGCCTGCCGTTCCCGGTCGCTTCGCCGCGGCGGAAATAAAAAAGCCCCCAACGCGGAATGCGTGAGGGGGAAGAAGAATAATTCTTTGATGCTTCTGCATTCTGGTTGACAAAATCACAGAAATCATGTAAAATGGTTGCGCGAAGAAATGTCAACCGGAGGTGTTTTGTTTGGACATTCGCTTTGATTCGCTTTTTACCCCGCCGCAGCTGAAATTCCTTGCCGACACTGTGCAGATTGGTACGGACGCTTATACGCTGCTGACCCAGAACGCGGATTCGCCGTTCAGCCACCCATATATGCGGCCGGAGGGCACACGCGTCCGCACGAAGCTGATGCAGATGCAGGTTGCCCTTGGCGCTGCTTCGCAGCAGTGTCCATTCGCTTTTTCGGAACGGCGCTTCGCAGGCGGACAAGTTGTACCTCAATTGGAGAATGATGACGTGCTGCTTCACGTTGCTTTCCGCAGAAATCGGCATGACCTTCCGCCGAGGGCAAAATATAAGGTGGAACTTTCCGAGCGAAATTCACCTTTCCAGCGTCAGTTTCAAATGTTTGGTGACCACACCCTGACGCTGGGCACGCAGAAGCTATTCGCATTTTTGATTTTCGGCGGCGAAGAACAGCCATTCGCGACGATTCTGCTGCCTGAAGCGGGCTATGGCGGCATCGCGGACGAAATCGAATTGCCGCTGCTGAAAGACTTGACCCCCAAACCGAAAGAAATTGTGCGCAGAACAGTCGCATTGCGCGATGAGTATCTGCGTGGAAAAAAGGAGGGCTAATCATGCCCGTCGCTGTCATTTCAGCGAGGATTACGGAAGCGAGAGAAGCGCGAGCCCTGTCGATGGAGGAACTATCCGCAGAAATCGGCGTGACGCGCCAAGCTATCTCCAAGTTCGAGAAAGGAATCACGCCGCCGTCTGATTCGACACTGGAACGTATCGCGGCTGTGCTGAACTTCCCGATTGAGTTCTTCTATAAGCCTGAATTGGCGGCGACTTCGGAGGGCGGCGCGCTCTTTTTCCGCTCCAATTTGGGCGTATCGCAGAAGGTCAAAAAAGCGTGTCGCTATCAGCTGAAATGGGCGGACGAAGTCAAGCAGCAGCTGGAAACCTACATCAGCTTTATTCCGCAGGAGCTGCCGGTCTCTGACCGCGACTATCGCGACCTTTCGCTGGACGAAGTGGAAGAAATCGCAATGGATGTCCGCAACCAATGGGGCATGGACGATGACCCGATTGGCGACCTGATTGGGTTGTTGGAGAACCACGGTATCATCGTTGCGGAGTTTACAGGCAGTCAGCAATGTGAGTTCCGAGGCATCGACGCACTGTCTTGCTGGGAAAACGGGACACCCTACATTCTTTATCAGCCCGCAGAAAAGAGTGCCGTGCGGATTCGTTTCAGCATCCTGCACGAATTAGGGCATCTGCTCCTGCATTCCGACGTGCCGCAAAAGGAAGCGTCCCAGCGTGCTGTAATCGACCAAGCGGACAGTCAGGCAGACCGCTTCGCGTCGGCTTTTCTGCTTCCGGCAGATCCGTTCTCGCGCGACCTGCACGGCTCATCCATGCTTGCATTGGAGCGGGCAAAGCGCAAGTGGGGCGCATCAATAGCCGCTATGATACACCGTGGCGCAGACCTCCACCTGCTGTCCGAATCGCATTTGCAATACCTCAACCGTCAGATGACAAAGCAGCGCTATTGGCGTGCTGAACCATATGACGACGTGATGACCATTCAGCCGCCGGAAGTGCTGCGCGACGCTGTCACCCTGCTGATTGAGCATGGTGTGCTGTCGAAGCAGCATCTTTTACGCGATTCCGCCATTCCGAAGGAGACGATGATTTCCCTCTGCAATCTGCCAGAGGATTATTTTGATGAAGTACTTATCAGGCGTAAGCCTGAACTGTATTTAGTTTAACAAGTCTTGCCTTTGCGCGCGGCATTCTTCCTGTGCGCCAACTACACACCTGATTCCAGCGGCTTCCACTGCTGCATCCACATCCACCGCAAGACTTCCACCCACGTCAAGTGCGCGGGTCACTTTCTGCGACGCGGTATTCAATCGTCACGCCCTCCTGGTCTTCCAGCAGGCGGACGAGCGTCGCAAGCATCTGCTCTGCCGTCGGCGCGTTCTCCTTCGCAAAAAGACGGTCAGCATCCATCCGCTTCACCTCCCCGGTGGCATATAGGTATGGGTGCGCCCGTAGCTTTATGAATGCGCGCAGCGGCAGCCATCGCCATAGGAAGGTGGAAGGAAGAAATGACGAATCAGGCAGAAAAAACAAGCTACATCGAGAACGTGGCGGCGTACATCCGCGTCTCCACGCAGGAGCAGAAGCTCCACGGCATCTCCATCGAGGCGCAGGAGGAGAAGCTGAACGAATACGCCGACAGCCACGGCATGAAAATCGTGAAGTTCTACAAGGACGAGGGCGTTTCCGGCAGGAAACTGATTCGCAAGCGTCCCGCCCTGCAAGCCATGATTCAGGACGCGGAAAAGGGGAATTTCCGCCGCATCATCTTCATTAAGCTCGACAGATTCTTCCGCTCCGTCGCGGAATATCACGAGTGCATGAAGCGGCTGGCCGCGGGCGGTGTCATCTGGACGGCGACGGAAGAAAAATATGACCTGTCCACGCCGTCGGGGGAGGCGTTCGTCAACATGAAGCTGACGATGGCGCAGTTCGAGGCGGATCAGGTGGGCGAGCGCATCCGCATGATTAACGAGTACAAGGTGAAGTCGGGTCAGCCGCTGTACGGTTCGCAAGCCCTGCCATTCTGCTATCAGGTGAAGCAGTCGGGTGACGGCGACCGCCGCAAGTACATCGCCAAGCGCGACGAAATCATCATGGAAGACCTGATTGACCACTTCTGCAAGAACCGCTCCGTCCGCGCCGCCCTGCACTACATCAACGCCAAATACAGCCGCGCTTTCTCCTACTCGACCATCAAGAACGCGCTGACCAGCGAGCTGATTTGCGGCACGTATCGCGGCAATCCCGCCTACTGCGAGGGCTACATGACCCCCGCGGCGTTCGAGACGATGCAGAAGTACATCCAGCACAACCCGCGCACGTCCCAGCGCGAACACAGCTACATCTTCGGCGGCCTTATCCGCTGCCCCTGCTGCGGCAATATGCTCGTCGGTTCGCCGACGGTGCTCAACCGCATCGGCAAAAGCGGTCAGAAGCTGTCCTACAAGTACTACGGCTACCGCTGCTACCGGGGCAACCTCGAAAAGAAGTGCGATTTTCGGACGATGGCGTTCGAGCATCGGCTGGAAGCCATCATGCTCAGCGAGGTGGAAGCCGTCATGCGCGGCAAGCAGATGTACCTCCTGCGCCTTCAAAACGCCCCGCAGCGCGTCGCCCAGCACGACCTGGCGGAGCTTCAGCAGGAGCTTGCCCGCCTGAACTACGCCTGGCAGAAGGGGCGCATCAAGACTGCCGCGGACTACGACCGGCAGTACGACGACCTGATGACGCGGATTGATGCCGCCAACGCCGAGCGGCAGGAGCTGGCCGCCAACCCCGACTACCGCAAAATCAGCCGCATCCTCTCCGACGGCTGGAAGCAGCTCTACATCTCTCTTGACAACGACCACAAGCGCGCCTTCTGGCGGGCGTTCATCGAGGAGATTCAGCTGGAATGGACGAAGGACGTCAAGCGCATCAGGGACATTACTTTTTTTACCTGATTTTATGCGGGGTGATGGGGGAGCCGAACGGCTCATCAAGCAGCAGAAGCGGTTTGCCTGTCTGCAGCGTCCGCACAAGCGCCGCACGCTGCCGCTGCCCGCCGGAGCATTCGTCTGGGCGGCGATTCAGCAGGTCGCGCAGCCCGCACGCAGCAATGTCGCTGACGGCAGATTTCAGCGCTGCTTGCCGCCGTGTGCCATGGAGTGTTTTGGGGAGGACGATGTTATCCGCAATCGTCTGCCACGGCAGGAGCAGATCTTTTTGCAGCATGTAGCCGGTCAGACCGGGGCGCAGGAGCATGGATTCGCCTTGCAGCCGGATTTCGCCGCAATCCGGCTGCATCAGCCCGGCGATGAGGTTGAAGAGGGTGGATTTTCCGCAGCCGCTGGGCCCCAAGATGGAGAGAAACTGCCCCTTCTGCAAGGAAAAAGAGACATCCTGAATGGCGGCGACGGTGGATTCATCGGTGGAGAAGTGTTTGGTGAGGTGTGCAACCTCGAAATAAGGTGTAGGCATGGCGTCACTCCCTTTCTTGCAGGGGGAAATGCCCCTGCCCTCCAATGGTAGAATATGTGGAGGAGGGAAAAGGGGAAGGGCGGGGGAAAGAAAAATTTGCGGGAGGGGGAGTATGGAGAAGCGACCAAGCCGGGCAGCCCAAAAAGGGTCAAGGGACAATGTCCCTTGCAGGGTCAAGGGGCGGCGCCCCTTGTGGGGCTTGGGGCAACGCCCCAACTGCTGCACCGTTAGACCAGTTATGCCAAACGCGACAATTCCGCTCCACGAGCGCTGAACAGCGAAGCGCTTTCAGCGCAGCGGTTGTATCTTTGCGCGTCCGCAGACGCGCCCCCCAATCAGCATTACCCATAACCTGCACATTGTCGCGCCGATGGGCGCGACCGGATAGCATGGCAAAACAAAACGCCCTGCGTAAACAGCGCCGAAGCAGCTGCGCACGCAGGGCAAGAGAAGGATGATAGATTACATCTGATATTATTTCCAAATCCATCTGGAAATAGTGTGGAATTTCCAAAAAACAAGCACATCAAAAAACCCTGCGGTTTGAACCCGCAGGGCAGTTTTTATAGGGAAAGAAGAACTCAGACCTTCCAAATCTCCTTCGCGTACTGCGCAATCGTGCGGTCGGAGGAGAACATGCCTGCGCTGGCGATGTTCATCAGGCACTTGCGCGCGAAGGACAACTCGTCGCGGTAATCGCGGTTGACCGCCAGTTTCGCGTCCACATAGCTGTGGAAGTCGTGGAGGATGAAGTAGTGGTCGGGCTTGTGCCAGCTTGCGCCCAGCAGCAGGGAGGAAACCAGCTCCTTGATGGCGCCGTCCGGGTCGGGGAAGGTGCCGTCCACCATCGTGTCCAGCACGCGCGCAATTTCCTTGTCGGCCTTGTAAATCGCGCGCGGGTCGTAGCCGTTCTTCTTCAGCGCGTTGATTTCTTCAACCGTCGCACCGAAAATGTACTCGTTCTCGCGACCTGCCTGCTCGGTAATCTCGATATTCGCGCCGTCATATGTTCCCAGCGTGACCGCGCCGTTGAGCATCAGCTTCATGTTGCCCGTGCCGGATGCTTCCGTGCCGGCGGTGGAAATCTGCTCGGACACATCCGCTGCGGGAATCAGCTTCTCCGCCCACGAGCAGTTGTAGTTGTGCACGAACACCACCTTCAGCCGGGAAGAGGTGTCAGGGTCGTTATTCACCATGTCGGCGACCATGTTCGTCAGGTGGATAATCGCCTTGGCGCGCGCATAGCCCGGCGCAGCCTTCGCGCCGAAGATGAACGCCGTGGGCGTGAAGTCGGTCAGCGTACCGTCCTTCAGGCAGAAATACAGGTGCAGGATGGACATGGTGTTCATCAGCTGGCGCTTGTATTCGTGCAGGCGCTTCACCTGAATGTCGAAAATCATGTTCGGGTCGAGCTTCACGCCTTCGCGCTTCTCAATCTCGGCGGCAAGCTGCGCTTTCTTTTCCTTCTTCACGGCGATGAACTCGCGGCACAGGTCATCGCTGATCTGCGGCTTCAGCGCCTCCAGCTTGTCCAAATCGGTCAGGAAGCCGCTGCCGATGTGCTTCTCAATCAGCGCGGTCAGTTCCGGATTGCACAGCCCCAGCCAGCGGCGCTGCGTGATGCCGTTCGTCTTGTTCTGGAAGCGCTCCGGGTACAGCGCGTACCAGTCCGCAAACACGTCGTCCTTGAGGATTTCGGTATGAATCGCGGCGACGCCGTTCGTGGCGACGGTCGCATAAACCGCCAGCTGCGCCATATGCACCTGATTATTCCAGATGATGCAGCGGGTTGCCTTGACCTCCGCACCGCGTGCAGCCATGTCCGCCTTGAACTTCGCGTCGATTTTGCGGATGATGGCAACAAGCTCCGGGCAGACGCTTGCAAGCAGCGCCAAATCCCATTTCTCCAGCGCTTCCTGCATCACGGTGTGGTTCGTGTACGCAAAGACGTTGCGGACAATCTCAAACGCCGCGTCGAACGTGAAGCCATCTTCCATCAGCAGGCGGGTCAGCTCCGGAATCGCCATGACCGGGTGCGTGTCATTCAGCTGCACGGCGTGCTCCTCGGCGAACCACGCGTAATCATCGCCGTGACGCTTCTTGTAAGCGCGCAGCATATCCTGCAGGGACGCACTGACCAGCACATACTGCTGCTTGATGCGCATCTGCTTGCCCTCGCGGCGGTCGTCGTTGGGGTAAAGGAACTTGGTGATGTCCTCCGCCTTGTTCTTGTCGGCGGATGCCTGCGCGTAATGCTGATTGTTGAAAGCAGTGAAGTCGATTTCGTGCAGGGATTCGGTCTGCCACAGGCGCAGCGTGCCGATGTTCTTTGCGCCATAGCCGATAATCGGCATGTCGTAGGGGACGGCCAGCACGTCGCCGGTCTTCATCTTGACAACGACTGCCTGGTCAACGCGGCGGATGCTCCACGGGTCGCCGAAGCGGCTCCAATCGTCCGGCTCTTCGTGCTGATAGCCGTTGACAAATGTCTGCTTGAACAGACCGTAGCGGTAGCGCAGCCCGTAGCCGGTCAGCGGGACGTTCGTCGTGACCGCGGAATCAAGGAAGCAAGCTGCCAGACGGCCCAGACCGCCGTTGCCGAACGCATCGTCCTCAATGTCTTCCAGAATCGCGATGTCAACGCCTTTTTCCGCCAGCAGTGCCTTCACGTCGTCCAGCAGCCCAAGGCAGAACAGGTTGTTGTACACCATGCGGCCGACGAGGTATTCTGCCGACAGATAGTACGCCTGCCGATGCCCTTGCCGTTTCGCTTCGCACTTGACCCAAGTGGGGGTGAGCGCGTTCATGGCGGCGGTGGACAGGGCATTGTGCAGTTGTGTCGCGGAGGCTTCCGCAAGGGTGATGTGGTCGTTCTGCAGCAGCAGCGATTCGGTCTGCCGAAGCAGTTCCTTGGCGTTCATCATGTTGCTCTCTCCTTTATATTCGTCGATTGATAGTGGGGATTCCACAAAATCAGATACGCTGATACTCCTGATTCATTTCGCGCAGATGGCGGGCAACATCCTCCGTCGCGGCGCCGGGTTTCATGCGCCATGCCCAGTTGCCGCCGATGGTGCCGGGAAGGTTCATGCGGGCTTCGCTGCCCAGATGCAGCACGTCCTGCATCGGCACAACCGCCATGCAGCACGGAGAGGACAGCACGCAGCGGATGAAGGCTTCCACACCATCGTCCGTGCCGTCAAAGTGCAGGTAGTCCTTCGCAGCTTTGAGCGTGGTTTCGTCGGCGGTGGCAATCCACCCGGCGGTGGTGTCATTGTCGTGCGTGCCGGTGTAGGCAACGTAGTTCTCCGACCAGTTGCCGGGGAAGTGCTGGTTGCCGTCCGCATCGCCGCCGAAGCCGAACGTCGCCACCTTCATGCCCGGATAGCCGACGAATTTCAGCAATTCACGCACACGGTCGCTCTGTACGCCGAGATCCTCCGCCACAACGCGCAGATTCGGCAGCTCCTTCTTTAGGCGGCGGAACAGCTTCTTGCCAGGCCCGACAATCCACTTGCCGCTGCGGGCGTTTGGCGCGCCGTAGGGGATGGAGTAGTAGTTCGCAAAGCCGATGAAGTGGTCAACGCGCACAATGTCGTAGAGCTTGCTCATGCCGCGCATCCGCTCCACCCACCAGTCGTAGCGGCGGAAGAACAGGTACGTCCAGCGGTAGAGCGGATTGCCCCACATCTGCCCATCAGCGGAGAAGTAGTCCGGCGGCACACCCGCGACGCGCTTCGGCGCACGGTTCTTGTCCAGTTGGAAAACTTCCGGCTGCGTCCATGTGTCCGCGCTGTCTTCGGCGACGTAAATCGGCATATCGCCGAAAAGCTCAATGCCCTTGTTGTTGCAGTAAGCCTTGAATTCCTTCCACTGGCGGAAGAAAATGAACTGGCAGAAGACGTGATAGCGCACATCCTCGTCGAGCATCATGCGGTATTGCAGCAGCGATTCCTTCCTGCGCATCTTGATGCCCTTGTCTGGCCACTGACGCCACATGACGCCGCCGAAATGCTGCTTGACGGCGGTGAACAGCGCGAAGTCGCTCACCCAGCGCTTGTCGCGCAGAAATTGGCGAATCTCCGGCAGAAGTCCCTTTTCGCTCTGATGGAACGCTTTGCGCAGCAGCTTCTCCTTGTTCTCGCGCACTTGGTCAAATTCCACCCGCTCATCCTGCGTGGGCATAAATTCTTCACCGGGGTCAAGCGTCAGCAGACCATCCGCCACCAGCTTCTCGGTGGAAATCAGCATTGGATTGCCCGCGTGGACGCTGAAAGACTGGTAAGGAGATTCGCCGTAGCCGGTCGGTCCCATCGGCAACACCTGCCACAGCTTCATGCCGCTTGCTTCCAGAAAGTCCGCAAACGCATAGGCTTCCTTGCCCAGACTGCCGATGCCGCCTGCACCGGGCAGGGAAGAGATGTGCATCAAAATACCGCTTTTGCGCATGAGTCGAGTCCATCCTTTCGGGAAAAATGGAGAAATCGGAAACGTTTCCGAAAATCGTGGAAAGAAATGCGGGTTTTTCATCCCGCATTCTTGTTCAAGGAAGAAGATTCGCTGTCAAACGCGAAAATCCTGCTGATTTCGGGGAAAAAGTTTACGGTAAACGCACGATTATGCCCGACAGCGGCGGCAGATTCGCCGTACCATCCGCAAATGCCGCACCGCCGATGCCGCCCAGCAGCTCCGCACCGCGCAGCACATCCAGCGAGACGGTCAGCGTATCTTTCTGGCTGACATTGCTGATGATGGCGACGGTGCTGCCCGCGTCGGTCACAGTGTAGGCGCAAATTGCGTCATTGCCGCCGTCCAGCGCGGTCATTTCGCCGCGGGTCAGCTCGGGCGCGAGATTGCGCAGGGCAATCAGCTGGCGATACCAGTTCAGCAGGCTGTCCGGGTCGCTGTCCTGCTCCGCCACGCCGTCTGTCAAGCGCTGGGCCTGGTCGGCAGCGGCGGGCGCTTTGCACTGCGTGGCTGCGTCGCTTGACCACACCATCGGCAGGCGTTTGTTTTCGTCGCTCCCGGAGCCGGACATGCCAAGTTCTTCGCCGTAGTAGACGGTTGGGACACCCGGCATGAGCAGATACAGCAGCGCGGCGGCTTTCTCGTTCGGCACCTTGGAGCGGAGCATCCCGCGTGCGCGCGCCATATCGTGGTTGCTCACAAACGGCGCGTCCACCGAAGCCGGAGAGACGGCGCGGATTCGTGCGTTCCAGTCCGCCTGCGCAGAGGCGACGGTGCTGCTTTTGCCCGCCAGCGCTGCTTTCACGAAGCGCCCGGTGCTGTCCGAGGCGGGGAAGTTGAACAGGCTGTCAATGCCGCTTTCGTAGAGGGTCAGAATGGTTGCTTCGTCCGTCCACGCTTCGCCAACGAGGTAGCAGTCCGGGTCGTTCGCTTTCGCTGTTTCGCAAACGAAGCGCAGGAAATCAGCGGTGGAGGCGTTTGCACCCGTGTAGTAGCTGGTCACGGCATCCAAGCGGAAGCCGCCCACGCCATGCGACTGCCAGAACGTGATGATTTTGGCGAACTCCGCCCGCAGCGATTCGCTGTCAAGGTTGAAATCCGGCATGTGGCTGCCGAACTGCCCTTCGTACCACCACGAACAGCCGCTGATTTTGTGCCGCGCGTTCCCTTCCTCCGGGTAAAAAACGTACCAGTCGGTCGTTTTGCCCGTGCGGGAGAAGAATTTGTCGTCGCACGCGGCGAGAAACCACGGATGCGAACTTGACGAGTGGTTCAGCACCAAATCAAGGATGACGCGGATGCCGCGCTCCTTGCAGGCGGCGGTCAGGCGGTCGAAGTCATCAAGTGTGCCGTAAGACGGGTCAACGGCGTAGTAATCCAGCACATCGTACTTGTGATAGCTGGGGGAGGGGTGGATAGGCATGAGCCAAATCTGCCGGACGCCCAGCGACTGCAAATAATCCAGTCGGTCGATGACACCCTGCAAATCCCCGATGCCGTCGCCGTCCGAATCTTGGAAGGAGGCAACGAAGATTTCGTAGGTCACGCCGAGGGCAGGTTCTTCTGCATACGCGGCAGGGAGAAGCCCCATGAGCAGAAGCAGAGACAGGATACCCGAAAGAAACTTGCGCATAAGGCTCCTCCTTGCAATACACAGCTAAACACGCGGACACAGTATGAAGTTGCGCGCAACTCAATCGCGCGAAAGGGTCAAGGGAGGAACTCCCTTGCGGAGTCCAGAGGCAGAGCCTCTGGTTACCCCTTCACCGAACCGCCCGTGATGCCTTCGACGTAGAACTTCTGCATGATGACGAAGAGAATGGAAATCGGAATGGAAACAATCACGCCGCCGGCGCAGAACTGCGCAAAGTAGTTGTTGCGGTTGACCTTGTTCACCATCGCGAACAAACCGAGCGCAACGGTCTTGTTAGCCGCCGTGCCGCTGGTCATCATCAGGTCAGCAAACACGAAGTCCATCCACGGCGCGAGGAACGAGTTGATAACCGTGTAGACGATAATCGGCTTGGACAGCGGCAGAATGATTTTCCAGAAAACGGTGAATTCATTCGCGCCCTCCAGATACGCCGATTCGCGCAGAGACTTGCTCACCGTGTCAAAGAAGCCCTTCGCAATCAGGTAGCCCATGCCCGAACCTGCGCTGTACACGATAATCAAGCCCGTCAGCGTGCCGGTCAGCCCAAACTGCTTCATGATGAAGTAGACCGCGATCATGCTCAGGAAGCCGGGGAAGAGGTTCAGGATGATAGCGATGTTCATCAGCGGCTTGCGCGCCTTGAAGCGCATACACGACATCGCGTACGCCACCATCAGCACGAACAGCGTCGAAATGACGCAGGTGAAGCAGGCAACGATGAACGTGTTGAGCATCCACTGCGGGAACTGGTTGACCGAGTCGGGCGAAAGCAGCGCCTTGTAATGGTCAAGCGTGTACGCCTTGGGGAAGAACGTCGAGAGGTTCGGCCCCTTGTCCACGCCGAAGGATGTGACAACCAGCCACAGAATCGGAATCAGCCAGAAGGCGGCAAGCAGCGCCAGCACAACGTGGCGAGCCGTTAGCTTGGCAACCTTCGCGGGTGTCATGCGGTGTTTGTCGTGATAACGGAGCGCCTCGGCTTTGATGGCGGCTTCCTCGCGCGCCAATGCCGCGTGCTTCTCCTGCTCCGGCAGATGGTCATATTTCGTCGTACTCACTGGAAGCTCTCCTCCTTATCGCCCTTAATCATGCGGCTGAAGGCGACCAGCGTCAGAATCGCGCAGACCACGAAGACCAGAATGCCGATGACCGACGCCATCTTGTAGTTGCTCTGATCCTGCGTCAGGCGGTACAGCCACGTCACCAGCAGGTCAACTTCGTTCGCGTTTGCGTTCGCCATCAGCTGGTCGGACGTGGTGTACACATCGCGGCTGAGCAGCCAGATGACGTTGAAGTTATTGATGTTTGCCACCAGCGAGTTGACCAGCGAAGGCCCTGTGATGAAGAGAATGTACGGCATGGTGATGGACTTGAACGACTGCCATGCGTTCGCGCCGTCAATCTTTGCCGCCTCAATCAGCTCCGTCGGGATGTTCATCAGGATGCCGGTCGCAATCAGCATCTGGTAGGGGATGCCGACCCAGATGTTGATGAGGATAATCATCGGGCGCGCCCAAGCGGGGTGGGTAAGGAACGGGATGAAGTTCGCTGTCGGAATCGCGCCGATGGAATAGAGCCAGTCAGTCAGACCGATGTTCTTGCAGATGGTGTTGACGATGCCAAGGTCAGCGAAGAAGTTGCGAACCAGCAGCAGGGAAACAAACTGCGGAACAGCCATCGCGACCATGAAGCAGGTACGCCAGAACTTCTTGCCCTTCGTGTTGCGGTTGTTGATGAACATCGCCATCAGGATACCGCCGATATAGCAGGTGAACGTCGCCAGCACCGCCCAGACGAGCGTCCACGCCAGTACGCGCGTGAACGCATAGCCGAACGAGCTGTCAGCAGTCAGGGCGGTGAGCTTGCTGAAGTTATCCAGCCCAACCCAGGTGAACAGCTTCGACGGGGGCAGGTGGTTGCGGTCATAATTCGTGAAGCCGATGAGAATCATGACAATCAGCGGGATGATGGTGAACAGCACCACGCCCAGCACCGGCAGCGTCAGCAGCGTGCGGTGGAACTTCTTGTCCAGCGCGTCGTTCAGGTCGTCGCGGAAGGTGTTGACGTGTTTGCCGCTCTTGGCGGTGAGTTCCACCTCGCGTGCGCTGCGCAGGTTGCGCATCCACAGGATGACCGCCGTAATCAGCAGCACAACGCCCAGAACGCCGAAGAGCAGGATGAGGAAGGAGTTGTCGTAGTCGTTGAACTCGTTCTTCATCGTCTCCGGATTGAAAACGCGCTTCTGCTGCACGGTGCCCAGGGTGGACAGCTTGCTCATGTAGGGGAAGAAGAAGGTCGGAAAAACAAACATGATGGCTGCCTGAATCAAGCAGATGAAGAAGCCCTTCAAATACTGCTTGCGTGCAAAGCAGCTTGTACCGCACAGAAGCGCAGACAGCTTGACGAAAATATCGCCCTCGACAAAGGCTTTGACGGTACTGGTGAAAAATTCTGCGATGCCTTCAAAGAACCGAACGACGCCCGGCTTTTTTCTGGCCTTGGTCTGACTCATAGCATCCGCGCTCCTTACTTATGTTTTGCAGGGAAGAAAAAGAGCCGCTCCGCTCAACTGATAATGAAGAAGCGGAGCGGCTGTGAGGATTCTACAGAGCCGGATTACATATCGCCGGCAGCGGTGATACCCGCCACAGCGTTGTCCAGCAGGGTCTGGAGCTCGATGCCGTCAGGATTGCCGTTGACCAGAATCTTGCCCAGCGCAGCGGCGGGATCCCAGTACTTGTTGCCAACGCGCTGCACGGTGGAGAAGGCGGACTGAGCAGCCAGTGCGGCAATCGCGGGAGCAGCCTGCACCTTTTCGGAAGCGGCAGCATTCACGTTGGACGGGCCCTGACCACGCAGTTCAAAGCGGGAAATCTGGTTCTCTTCGTTGGTCATGAATTCCGCGAACAGCATCGCGTCATACACATTCTGGGAGTAGGGGTTCACGCCAACCAGCTTGAAGCCGGCGAAGGAAGCCATCTGCACCTGCTTGCCCGCGACGGTGTAGGTGGGCAGCTTGCAGGCCGCGTAGTTTTCGCCCCACGCTTCCTGAGCAACCTTCGCGTTCCAGGTACCGGACACGCCGGCGATAATGGAGCCGTCCTTAACGCCCGCCACGAAGGGGTCGGAGTTCGCTTCACGGAAGCCGGGGTTGGAGGTGATGGCCAGCAGAGCTTCCACAACCTGCACACCCGTGATTTCGGTGTCGGTCGCGTTCCAGTTGCAGGTGTTGGTCACGCCGTCCTCAGTGACGTGCATTTCCAGACCAGCGCCCTGGAAGAAGGAGTACAGATACCAAGCGTCGCTCATCGGGAAGCCGACGTACTTGCCGGCAGCGGCAGCCTTCGCCAGCATGCCGTCCAGCGTCTGCACGTCTTCCTCGGTGAAGTATTCCTTATTGTAGAACATGAAGTAGCCGTTGTCGGCAGTTGCCGGATAGGCGTAGAGGTTGCCGTCCGCACCGGTGGATGCCTGCACAGCGCCGGCATTCGCGCCGCCGTTCGCCGCGATGATCTCGTCCGCATCAACCATGACCTGCTGAAGCGCCTCGGCGTTCATCAGGGAGTTGAACTGGTCGTCCGCGAAGGTGAACACGTCCGCGGCGGCCTCGGTGTCGTTCAGGACGCGCTTGGAGCAGTCGCCCTCGCCCTGAATATCCACGGCGATGTCGTAGGTCTTTTCAGGATGCGCAGCCTTGAAGTTCTCAATCACACCGTTGATCCACGGCAGGTCGGCGTTATCGCCAACCCACACACGCAGGGCAACCGTCTCCTCAGCGGTCGCGCAGCTGCACAGAGACAGCACCATTACAGCAGCCAGAACCATTGCCAGCAGCTTTTTCATAGGGAAGTACCTCCTCTTTTCTATCTCACACGGCTTTCCGCCGCGCGGATGACAGTTTTATGTATCACACAGCTTTTCGCTGAGAATACCGAATGCAGTATGACCGCAAAAGCGGTCTGCTATGTCCTTATCAGACGGATTCGCGCATTTGCACATTCGCCGGAACGACGATGTGGCGCGGCGGCCGTCCGTTTTCCAGCATGTCCATCAGAACGCGGACGCTCTCGCGGGCGATTTCGTCGATGGGCTGCTCGATGGTCGTTATCCGCGGCACGAAGAATTTGCTCATTTCGATGCCGTCAAAGCCGATGACGCCCACATCCTCTGGAACGTGCCGCCCCATGTCTGTCAGGGCGCGGATGACGCCCATTGCGACGGTATCGGACATGCAGAAGACGGCGGTGGTGTCGCTTTGCGTGGCGAAAAAGGCGCGTGTAGTGTCGTAAGCGCCCTTGAGCGAAAAGCGCGTTTCGATGAAACGCTTATCCTCAAACGGCACGCCTGCCTCCTGCAAGGCTGCCATAGCGCCCGCGTAACGGAGCGCGAAGGAGTCGTCACCGACGCGTGCACCGCCGAAAACGGCGATTTTCCGGTGTCCTGCGTTCAGCAGTATCCGCATGGCCTCGTACCCCATGCGCCGATCGTCGATAAAGACGCTGGCAGCGCGGGGCAGCGCAGTTTTGTCTGCGTTGACGGTTGCGAAGACCATGGGCAAATCCATTCCCTCCAGCACCTGTGCGCGTTCGTCGATACGGCTGCCCACAAAGATGAAGCCGTTGACGCGCTTTTCGTGCCAGAGCTGCACGGCGGTTTGGAATTCGTCCGCTTTCTCGTCGATGAACTCGGTCAGAAAGGCGGGGGTCAGACCATGCGTGTATTGAAGCATCGCCTCTGCAAGTGAATTCAGGAACGGGTTTTCTCTGCCGCGCAGAATCAGCGCGATGGTTTCTGTATCCGCCTGCTTGAGACTGCGCGCGTTGGCGTTGCCGACAAAATGACATTCCGCCATGACCTGCTCAACCTTTTCGCGTGTCTGCGGATTCACATCCGGTCGGTGATTCAGCACGCGGGAAACGGTCGTGACACTGACGCCGGAAAGTCGCGCAATATCGCGGATGGTGTAGATTTTCAACCGCAGCGCTCCTTCCTGCTTCCAATGGCGGTCATTGATAGGAAACGGTGTCGGTACCGTTTCCAACTGTCTGTATCATACCACAGACCGGAAACGTTGTCAATAGGAAAATGAGAAAAAATCGCACTTTTTTTGACAGAAAGCCCATTGTACGCGCTGGGCGATAATCGACCACTGCGCTTTTTCCGGCTTTTTTCCCTGAATCCCTTTACGAACCGGGAAAAATCCGATATAATAGGGAACATCACAGAACAGGGAGGTCGGGGACGAATGCGATTCACAAAGATGCAGGGCATCGGCAATGACTATGTGTATGTCAACTGCTTTGAGGAGCATGTGGAGAACCCGTCAGAGCTGGCGAAACAGATGAGCCGCCGCCATTACGGGGTCGGCAGCGACGGACTGATTCTGATCTGCCCGTCGGACGTGGCGGATTTTGAGATGAAGATGTACAACGCCGATGGCTCGAACGGCGGCATGTGCGGCAACGGCGCGCGCTGCATCGGCAAGTATGTCTACGACCGCGGCTTGACGGACAAGACGACGGTCAGCCTGATGACGGATTCGGGGCTGAAAATCCTGAACCTGAACGTCAAAGACGGAAAAGTCCAGACGGTGCGCGTCGATATGGGAATGCCGGAATTGTTTCCGCCCAAAATCCCGGTGGATTTGCCGGGCGAGGTCGTCATGGGGCATCGGCTGAATGTCGGCAGCGCGACGTACGAAATCCACTGCGTGTCGATGGGCAATCCGCACTGCGTGATTTTCGTCCGTGACCCGGATTATGTGGATTTGGAACAGATTGGTCCGCTGCTGGAGAACAACGCGATTTTTCCGCAGCGCGCGAATGTGGAGTTCGTGCAGGTTGTCTCCCGCGATCACCTGCGGATGCGCGTGTGGGAGCGCGGCGCGGGGGAGACGCTGGCGTGCGGCACGGGCGCGTGTGCGTCGATTGTCGCGGCGGTGATGACGGGCCGCGCCGACCGCCATGTTGTGATGGATTTGCTCGGCGGCTCGTTGACGCTGGACTGGTCGCCTGACGACGGTCACGTCTATCAAGAGGGAACAGCACAGTTCGTCTTTGACGGCGAGTGGCTGGGGGAGTAAAACCGGGGCATATCCCTAATATAATATGTAGAAAGGTAGATAGCTATGTTTCATATCAACGATTATTTTACCAGTCTGCCGGGGTCTTACCTGTTTGCGGAAATTGCCCGCCGCGTGAAGGCGTACAGCGCCGCGCATCCCGATGCGGACATCATCCGTTTGGGCATCGGCGACGTCACCCGCCCGCTGGCACCCGCCGTCATCGAAGCGATGCACAAGGCGGTCAGCGAAATGGGCGTGCAGGAGACATTCCACGGCTACGGCCCGGATTACGGCTATGACTTTCTCGTCAACGCCATCCGCGAGCATGATTATGCCAGCCGCGGCGTACAGATTGATTTCGACGAGGTGTTCATTTCCGACGGCGCGAAGTGCGACGTGGGCAACATTCAGGAGCTGTTCAGCGCCGATGCGGTGATTGCCGTCACCGACCCGGTGTACCCGGTGTATGTCGATTCCAACGCTATGGCGGGCCGCGCTGGCGAGTATGCTGACGGCAAGTGGGATCGGCTGGTCTACCTGCCCTGCAACGCGGAAAACGGCTTTGTGCCCGCGCTGCCGGATAAGCCTGTGGATGTGATTTACCTCTGCTACCCCAACAACCCGACTGGAACGGTGCTGAACCGCGAGCAGCTGACGAAGTGGGTGAACTACGCCCGCGAGAACGGCGCGCTGATTATCTACGATGCGGCATACCGCGCGTTCGTGTCCACGCCGGATATTCCGCTGTCTATCTACGAGATTGACGGCGCGAAGGAGTGCGCCATCGAGTGCAATTCCTTCTCCAAGACGGCGGGATTCACGGGCACGCGCTGCGGCTACACGGTCGTTCCGCACGCGGTGAAGGGGCTGAATGCCAAGGGAGAGCCGGTGGAGATGAACGCACTGTGGAAGCGCCGCATGTCCACCAAGTTCAACGGCGTCAGCTACCCCGTGCAGCGCGCTGCGGCGGCGGTGTACACTGAGGAAGGACAGAAGCAGATTCAGGAGACGATTGCCTACTACATGCGCAACGCCAAGATTATCCGTGAGGGGCTGACGGCAGCGGGCATCACCGTGTTTGGCGGGGTGGATGCGCCGTATATCTGGCTGAAAGTTCCGGCAGGCATGGACAGCTGGACGTTCTTTGACCGTCTGCTGGATGAATGCCACATCGTGGGCACGCCGGGTTCGGGCTTCGGACCGAGCGGCGAGGGGTACTTCCGCCTGACCGCGTTCAACACGCTGGAAAAGACGGAACAGGCGGTCGAGCGCATCCGCAGCTGGAAAATTTAAGGCACCACCGCACAATTCGGCGGCGCGTCTGGCGATGTCTTTTCCGCCATCTGCGGCATGCAAATTTCTCGATTTACATCCAGTAAACCTTCGAAATTTGCATTTGCATCTGACGAAAAATCCATTCGCCAGCCGACCACCTCATTTGTGCGGTGTTACCTTAACATAAAAACGGCACTGCCTTTCCTGAAAACAGGGGAGACAGTGCCGTATTTTGATATGCTGGATAGCTTTTCACCCACAATTGCTCATTCCGAATTCCGCATTACTTACGCTTCCGCCTTCTTCAGCGCCGGATGGAACAGTCGGCTGCGGTGGTACGCAATCGCCTCCAGCGCCGAACAGAGCATCCACCCTACCGGGTACGCCAGCGCAACAATGACGAAGCGCAGCTGTTCATCCGCAATCATCGTTGTGGCGAGATAGAGGTAGATTTGGCGGAATACGACGAACGAGAACAGCATGATAACCGTCGGAACCACCGATTCGCCGATGCCGCGCAGTGCGCCCGCGTACATCTGATTGAACGAAATGACAAGGTAGAAGGGCGTGATGATATACAGGAAGCGCGCACCGAAGGAAATGACCGCCTCTGACGGGGAAATAATCGACAGCAGCGGGCGCGCCAGCAGTATCACGCCGACAGCGCACACGCCCATGCACCCCAGCGACAGCAGGATGCCTGTGCGAACGCCTTTGCGCGCGCGCTCCGGCTGCTGCGCGCCCCAGTTCTGCGCCACGAAGGTTGTCGAGGCCTGCCCAATTGCCGTCGTGGGCACCATCAGGAACATGTCGATGCGGTTGTACGCCGCCCAGCCCGATGCGCTCAGGTCGCCAAGGTCGTTGATGTACGCCTGTACGAACACGTTCGAGAACGAGGTCAGACCCTGCTGGATGCTCGCGGGCAGGCCAATCAGCAGGATTTCCTTCATCGTCCGCCCGTCGATGTGCAGCTTGCTCCACCGCAGCCCGAAGGACGCGTTCTCCTTCGTCAGCACATACAGCACGAGTACCGCGCTTGCCGCCTGTGCGATAATCGTCGCATACGCCACACCTGCCACACCCATGTGGAAGCAGATGACGAACAGCAGGTCCAGCACGGTGTTGACGACCGCGGAGAAAACGAGAAAGTACAGCGGCCGCCGCGAGTCGCCCACGGCGCGCAGAATCGCGCTGCCCATGTTGTAAATCAGTAGTCCCGCAATGCCCGCAAAGTAGATGGTCAGGTACTCGGTTGCTTCCGCCAGCATGGAATCCGGCGTGCGCATCAGCTGCAAACTTGGCTTTACAATTGCCACGCCGACTGCCGTCGCCACGATGCACAGCAGGAACGTCATCAGCATCGTCGTATGCACCGCTTTGCTGATGCGCTCATGGTTTTTCGCGCCGTATGCCTGACTGATGACTGCCCCGGCGCCAAGCGACAGACCGTTGCATACGCCGATGAGCATGTTAATAATGTTGCCCGTTGAGCCGACTGCCCCCAGCGCCGTTTCCCCAACGAAATTGCCTACCACGATGCTGTCCACCGCGCTGTACAGCTGCTGGAAGAGCAGCCCGACGGTCAGCGGCAGCGCGAAATCAATATATTGCCGCAGAATATTGCCCTGCGTCATATCGGCATCCCTGCCGCGTGCGCGTGTCATGAAAGTACGTCCCTCCTTGCGTATACATCATCAGCATAGCACGATGCCGCCCGTGCGTCAAGGGAGGGGTGGATTCAGTTGCGGAATTAGAAGGTTTTGCGTCTGCAATCTTTCCGGGAGGGAATGCACCTTGCAACGCCGCGGACGGCGAGGGCAGTTTTGCCATCAGGTATTGGCATACGACGGCGCTGGATTGTAAAAGCAGTGATTGCCAATGCGGATTTGAAAATACCCCACGCTCGACGGGAAATTGTTCGGACATGTCGAAGAATACGGGTTGAAGAACCAAAGCGCTTCCCAGAGATTCGCCAGCCGCCCGCCTGCCATCGCCCATTCCGCAATTTCGTAGTGAACGCTCGTCGGATTCATATTGTAGACGTTTTGCAGGTTCGTCCGGCCAGATAGCCGTGTGCGGACGCAGTTGAACTGACCGTCCTGATAGATGACGGCGGGGATGGTATTGTAGCGCCCGTATTCCCCGACGCTGGTGCGGACGCGGTTCATGACCACGCTCGCGACGGCTTTCATGCCGTTGTCACCTTCGCCGCCGGCTTCACACTGGATGAGACGCGCAAAAAGTTCCAAGTCTGTCATGCTGGGTTCACCTCCGATGGAGGGAATATGAGGGGAAAAAGCGGTTTAGAACAGGCGTGATTGGCAGAACTGCCGCTGCTATGAATGACAGTTAGATATAGCAAACTTGCAATTCACCGCGAAAATTCGCTGAAAACCATCAAAATCTGCATAAAAACATGGAAAGAACAGCGAAATACCTTGACGGAACAGCGCGAATCCTGTACAATCGAGCATGTGGTGAACAACGGCGTTCATGCCACGCAGATGGGAATGCTCCCTGCATGTTGCAGACGGAGTATGCCCTGTGCGCGGCATGAGCGCCTTTTTGCATCTCTTTTCGGCAGACAGCACAAGCGCCGGAAAGACAACTCGAAGGAGGTTTCAGCCATGATTGATACGCGGGATTCATCCCTTTTCGGCACACGCAATCCGATGGAAGGGGAGGTGCGCATTCCCAGCGGGTGCGCCATCGCGGGCATTTTCCACAAGAAAGGCGGCAAAATCGGCGGCGATACCATCATCCGCGCGATGGAACCCATGCACGACCGCTCCAACGGGTTGGGCGGCGGCTTCGCGGGGTATGGCATTTATCCTGATTTTGCGGACTGCTATGCCTTCCATATGTTCTACGACAATGAGTCCGCGCGGGATGACTGCGAGCATTACCTGAAGCGCTTCTTCGATATTCACAGCATGTCCGTCATGCCGACGCGCCCAATGCGCGAAATCACCGATCCGCCGATTATCTGGCGCTACTTCGTCACCCCGAAGGCGTGGCGCTGTCAGGAAGAGGCGATGGATGAGGATGCATTCACGGCGGCGCATGTGCTGCACGTCAACGTCAACATTCCCGGCGCGTTCATCTTCTCCTCCGGCAAGAACATGGGCGTCTTCAAGGGCGTTGGCTACCCGGAGGACATGGGGCGCTTCTTCCGCTTGGAGGAATACGCCGCGACGTGCTGGACGGCGCACGGGCGCTATCCGACGAACACCCCCGGCTGGTGGGGCGGCGCGCACCCGTTCACGCTGCTGGACGTGTCCGTCGTCCACAATGGCGAAATCTCCTCCTACGACGCGAATCGCCGCTGTATGGAGATGTACGGCTACACCTGCACGCTGATGACCGATACCGAGGTCATTGCGTACATGATTGACTACCTCGTGCGCAAGCAGGGCTTGACGTATTCGGAAGCGGCGAGGGTGCTGGCGGCGCCGTTCTGGTCGACGATTGAGCACATGCCGGAGGAAGAGAAAAAACGGATGCTGCTGCTGCGCCAGCGCTTCCCGTCGATGCTCATCAACGGGCCGTTCTCCATCCTCGTCGGTTTCACCGGCGGCATGATGGCGCTCAATGACCGTTTGAAGCTGCGGTCGATGGTCGTCGCGGAGACGGAAGACATGGCGTATGTCGCCAGCGAAGAATGTGCGATTCGCCGCATTGCCCCGGATGTTACGAACGTCTGGGCGCCGCGCGGCGGTCAGCCTGTCATCTTTACCACGGAAGGGGGTCTCGCCTGATGGCTGTGGATTTTTTCTATCCCGCGTATGAGGTGGTGCGCAACCAGGACCGCTGCATCACCTGCCGCGTCTGCGAACGCCAATGCGCCAACAAGGTGCATCAGTACGATGCGGAACTGGGGCTGATGATTTCCGACGAAAGCGCGTGCGTCAACTGCCAGCGCTGCGTGTCGCTCTGCCCGACCCGCGCGCTGAAAATCGTCAAGACCGACAACACGTTCAAGGATAATGTGAACTACACCGCGCAGGCGATGACGGAAATCTACCGTCAGGCGCAGTCAGGCGGCGTGCTCTTGTCCGCGATGGGCAACCCCGCGCCGCTGCCTGTGTACTGGGATAAGCTGCTGATTAACGCCTCGCAGGTCACGAACCCGTCCATTGACCCGCTGCGTGAGCCGATGGAGACGCGCGTCTACCTCGGCAGCCGTCCTGAAGGCATCCGCCGCGACAAGGACGGCAAGCTCATTGACGACACGCCGCCGCAGCTTAAATTGGAAGTGCCGATTATGTTCTCCGCCATGTCTTACGGCTCGATTAGCTATAACGCGCATGAGTCCCTCGCGCGCGCGGCGGAGAAGCTCGGAACGTATTACAACACCGGCGAAGGCGGCTTGCATCAGGACTTCTACAAGTACGGCGAACACACGATTGTGCAGGTCGCGTCGGGACGCTTCGGCGTCAATCACGATTACCTGAACGCGGGCGCGGCGATTGAAATCAAGATGGGGCAGGGCGCGAAGCCGGGCATCGGCGGGCATCTGCCGGGCAGGAAGATTGTGGCGGATATTGCCAAAACACGCATGATTCCCGAAGGCTCGGACGCGATTTCCCCCGCGCCGCACCATGATATTTACTCCATCGAGGATTTGCGCCAGCTGGTTTTCTCGCTCAAGGAAGCATCGCGGTACACAAAGCCTGTTATCGTCAAGATTGCGGCGGTGCATAACGTCGCGGCGATTGCGTCCGGCATTGCGCGTTCCGGCGCGGACATCATCGCCATCGACGGCTTCCGCGGCGGCACGGGTGCTGCGCCCACCCGCATCCGCGATAACGTCGGCATTCCGATTGAACTCGCGCTGGCTGCGGTGGATACGAGACTGCGGCAGGAAGGCATTCGCGACCGCGTGAGCCTCGTCGTCGGCGGATCAATTCGCTCCAGCGCGGACGTCGTCAAGGCGATTGCCCTCGGCGCGGACGCGGTGTATATCGCCACCTCGGCGCTGATGGCGCTGGGCTGCCACCTGTGCCGCTCCTGCCAGACGGGGCGCTGCAACTGGGGCATCGCCACGCAGATTCCGGAATTGACCCAGCGCCTGAACCCCGACATGGGCTGCCAGCGGCTGGTCAACCTCATCACGGCGTGGAACCACGAAATTAAGGAAATGATGGGCGGCATGGGCATCAACTCCATCGAAGCCCTGCGCGGCAACCGCTTGATGCTGCGCGGCGTCGGGCTGAACGAGAAGGAGCTTGAAATCCTCGGCGTCAAACATGCGGGAGAGTGAGCGGCATGAAGAGAATCTACGTCAATGAAAAATGGTGTCTGGGCTGCCATCTGTGCGAATATTACTGCGCGTTCGCCAATTCCGGCAAGAGCGACATGGTCAAGGCGCTCAAAAACATCCGCATTCATCCGCGCATTCACATCGAGGAGGGCGCGAACGGCGTCCACTTCGCCGTCAACTGCCGCCACTGCGCTGACCCGCTGTGCGTCAAGGGCTGCATCACCGGAGCGCTGACGCGGCAAAACGGCATGATCGTCATCGACGAGAACAAGTGCGTCGGCTGCTTTACCTGCATTCTGTCCTGCCCTTACGGCGCAATTGAGCCGGACGAGACGGGGCATGTGATGCAGAAGTGTGAGCTGTGCACCAAGAACGGCGCGGGTGAGCCGCTGTGTGTCAAGAACTGCCCGAATCAGGCGATTGTCTACGAGGAGAGGTGAGAAGAGCGTGAAGTATGTGATTATCGGCAACGGGCCTGCGGCGGTCACGGCGGCGGAAACCATCCGGCGCGCAGATGACGCGGGCGAAATCACCCTGCTGTCCAAGGAAGACGAATTTACCTACTCCCGCCCGCTGATTTCCTACCTGCTCTGCGGCAAGACGGACGAAACCAGAATGCGCTACAAGCCGGCGGATTTCTACGCGCGCAACCGAGTGGATTTCCGCTCCGGCGTGGCGGCGGTCTCGATTGACAAGGACGAAAAGAACGTTACGGGTTCGGACGGAAATGTGTACCCCTATGACAAACTGCTGCTGGCGACGGGCGCGAAGCCGTTTGTGCCGCCGATTCCGGGGCTGGAAAGCGTACATTATCACACGTTCATGACGCTCAGGGACGCGCATGAACTGGCGGACTGCCTGACGAAAAATACGCGCGTACTGATTGTCGGCGCGGGCTTGATTGGCATGAAGTGTCTGGAGGGTATCCGCGACCGCGTGGCAAGCGTGACCGTCTGCGATTTGGCGAAGCAGGTGCTCCCGTCGATTCTGGACGCGGAAGCTGCGCAAATGGTGCAGAAGCACTGCGAAGCGCAGGACGTGACATTCCTGCTGGGCGACAGCGCCGCGCGGTTCGAGCCGGGCAAGGCCATCATGCAGAGCGGCAAGGAAGTCGAGTTCGACGAGCTGGTGATGGCGGTGGGCGTGCGTCCTGCGACGGAGCTGGCGCAAAGCCTCGGTCTGGACGCGGCGCGCGGCATCCACACCAACGCGCAGGGCGAGACGGACACTCCGGACATTTTCGCTGCGGGCGACTGCGCGAAGTCCTTCGATGTGACGACCGACACCGAGCGTGTGCTGGCGCTGCTGCCGAACGCGACGCAGCAGGGCGAAATCTGCGGCTTGGCAATGGCAGGGAAGAGCGGCAAGAGCTTCAACGCCATCCCGATGAACGCAATGGGCCTGTTCGGCCTGCACATGATTACCGCGGGCACGATGACGGGCGATGACCACATCATCCGCGAAAACGGCAGCTACAAGCGCCTCTGCACGAAGGATGACCGCCTGATGGGGTACATCCTCGTCGGCAACGTGGCGCGCGCGGGCATTTATACGGCGCTGATCCGCGAGAAAACGCCGCTTTCCAGCATCGACTTTGAACTCATGCTGGATAAGCCGCAATTGATGGCGTTCTCCCGCCGCGATCGGGCGACGCTGATGGGAGGGAGCAGACTGTGAGAATCGTAGCGGGCGACAAGCACTTCCGCGAGCTGAACGAGAAAATCAACACCTGTCCGGACGCGGAAATCGAGCTTGACAACGTGTGCGGACAGCGGTATATTTGCTCTGGGCTGTCTGGCAAAAAAGTGACGATTCACGGTATTCCGGGCAATGCGCTGTGCTGCTATCTGGATGGCTGCGACGTCGAGGTTCTCGGCAATGCGCAGGATGCCACTGGCGATACCATGAACAGCGGCACACTCACCATCCACGGGCACTGCGGCGACGCGACGGGCTACGCCATGCGCGGCGGCACGATTTTTATCGAGGGGAACGTCGGCTACCGCGCAGGTATCCACATGAAGGCGTACCAGACGCACATTCCCGTGCTTGTCGTCGGCGGCGAAGCGGGTTCGTTCCTCGGCGAATATCAGGCGGGCGGCTACATCATCGTCCTCGGCTTGAACACGCGCGACCACGCCCCCGTCGGACGTTTCCCTGCTGCCGGAATGCACGGCGGCAAGATATTCCTGCGCACCGACTGCGATATGCCGTTCGACATTCCCGCGCAGGTGCTGTCCCACGAAGCTGACGATGCGGAAAAGGCGGAAATCGCACCGTTCGTGCGGCAGTTCGCGGAAAAGTTCGGCAAGGATGCGGAGGCGATTCTTGCTGACCGCTTCGTTGTCCTCGTGCCGGACAGTGCAAATCCGTATCGCTCCATGTATGTGACCAACTGACGCCATTTCACATGGCAGTGCATGACTGTCGCAGGGGTTTCGCCTCTGCGGAGGCGACCAAAGGGCTTTCCGGTCGCCCTTTGGAAACCTTCGGCTCGTACCCTCCCATGTTACTTGATTTTGGCGAAAGTTGTTATGGCTTGTGTACTATTAGTTCCAAAAAATAACTAACATAACCGACCGGTAACTTCCGGAGGGCGGGCGAAGCAGTCCAGAGGGCGACCGCAGGTTTCACCTGTTTTCATGCCCTCTGGTCGCTCCCGCAGGAGCGAAATCCCTGCGCAACAGAACCATTCAGCTGCTTAGAAAAATCAAGCCAATCACCCAACAGTGCATTTGCGCACTCTGCGCGAAACAAGGAGGTTCCCCCTATGACTGAACAGGAAGTCCTTGACTTCGTCGAAGAAAACGACGTCAAATTTATCCGTTTGGCATTCGTCGATTTGTTCGGCACGCTCAAAAACATCTCCATCATGCCCACGCAGCTCCACCGCGCACTCAGCGGCAGCGTCTCCTTTGATGCGTCGGCGGTCAAGGGCTTCTGCGATATCAGCCATAGCGAGCTGTTCCTGCGCCCTGACCCCAAGACCATCACCCTCTTGCCGTGGCGTCCGCAGACGGGGCGCGTCGCCCGCATGATGTGCGACTGCCTCCTGCCTGACGGTACGCTCTTTACCGGGTATAGCCGGAGTATCCTCCGCCAGCAGGTCGAAAAGGCGAAATCGCTGGGGCTGACGTTCCAAATCGGCACGGAGTACGAGTTCTACCTCTTCCAATCCGACGACGCGGGGGAGGTTACCCTGCACCCGCAGGACTGCGCCGGCTACATGGACGTGTCGCCGCTGGACAAGGGCGAGAACGTCCGCCGGGACATCTGCCTGACGCTGGAAAACATGGGCATCATCCCTGAAAGCAGCCACCACGAGCATGGACCGGGGCAGAACGAGATTGATTTCCAGTACGCGGGTGCACTCAAGGCGGCGGATAACGCCATGTCCTTCAAGACGACCGTGCGCACGATTGCCAACCAGTATGGGCTGTGCGCATCGTTCCTGCCCAAGCCTCTGCGCGACGAAAGCGGCAACGGGCTGCATATCAACCTCTCCATCGAGCGCGGCGGCATCAACATTTTCGAGCAGCAGGACGGGCAGCTGTCTCTTGACGCGCAGCACGCCATCGCAGGCATCCTCGGCCGAATCCGCGAAATCAGCCTGTTCCTGAATCCGCTGCCGTCCAGCTATCAGCGCCTCGGCTGCTGGGAAGCCCCGAAGCGCATCAACTGGTCGTTCGGCAACCGCAGTCAGCTTGTGCGCATTCCGGCGGCGCATCCCGGCGCGGGTCGCATGGAGCTTCGTTCGCCCGACCCTGCCTGTAACCCGTATCTGGCGTTCGCGCTGGTGCTGGCGGCGGCGATGGAGGGCATCACCGAGGTGACGCCGCTGCAAGCCCCGCTTGATGATTCCGGCAGTCTGCCGGAATCGTTGGAAGAGGCGATTTCGCTGGCGGAAAAGAGCGCGTTCATCCGCGAGGTGCTGCCGGAAAACGTCATAGACGCATATCTGGCGGAGAAAAAAAAGACGGCGGCGCGCTTTGAGGCGGACGCAAACGCGGTCTTCCAGCAGCATTTGCGCACCATCTGAGAAGGCAGGGGAGGAATCACCATGCAGGAACAAATCCTGTTGGCGGGCAGCACGGAGAAGAGTCGAATGCTGCTCCAAACCCTGCTGCCGCCCGGCACAAACCCGCCGCCGCGCATGTGCATGAGCGGTGCGGAAACCCGCCGTGCGCTGGGCGAAGATGACTGGCCGCTGCTTGTCATCAACACGCCGCTTAGCGACGAAAGCGGCATTGATTTGGCGATTGATGCCGCGTCGCACACGGCAACCAGCGTGCTGATGCTCGTCAAGGCGGAATTGGCTGACCAAGTGCAGGCACAGCTGGAGAATTACGGTGTGTTCGTTGTCGCCAAGCCTGTTGCGCGCCCGCTGTTCGATCAGGCGATTCGCTATGCGGCGGTGCTGCGGAATCGGCTGATGACGGTCTGCGCCGAGAAAGCGAAGCTGGAGAAGAAGCTGGCGGATGTGCGCGTGGTTGACCGCGCGAAATGTCTGCTGATTCAGTATCGCGGGATGACGGAGGAGCAGGCGCACCGCGCGATTGAAAAGCAGGCAATGGACACGCGGCAGACGCGCGTCGCCGTCGCCCAGACGGTCATTGATCATTACGACGAATAATACTATTTCCAGATTCAACTGCGCCATCTGCTTGCGCCTTTTCCCTTCTGGCGTCCGCTCATTCCACTTAGCGTAGCGCTGCTACGCTGCGTTTCATTCACGTTAGCCAGAATGAAAAATTCGCGGCGCATCTTGGCGCATTCTTATCTGGAAATAATATAATCACTTGCGGCAGACAAAAATACGTCTGCCGCTTTTTTTCGACGGAAAATCGCTTGCATTTTGCCGCAAGTCATGCTAAACTGCAAGGTGGGGAAATTTGCAAAGGCGCTTTTCTGCTTCAATCGCCCGCAGTCCCTTGCACGAACACGAAGCTTTCATTTCCTATATAGGAGGAATTTATCTTTATGGCGAAGCCGCTTGTTGCCATCGTTGGCCGCCCCAACGTCGGCAAATCCACTTTTTTCAACCGAATCGCCGGAAAGCGCATCTCCATTGTGGAGGATACCCCCGGCGTGACCCGCGACCGCATCTATGCTGATGTGGAGTGGCAGAACCGCCGCTTCACGCTCATCGATACCGGCGGCATTGACCCGCACAGCGACGATGTGCTGCTCTCCCAGATGCGCCGCCAGGCCGAAATCGCCATGGATACGGCGGATGTTATCTGCTTCTTTGCTGATGGCCGCGATGGTCTGACTGACGATGACCGCGAAGTCGCCAACCTGCTGCGCAAGACGAAGAAGCCCATCTTGCTCGTTGTCAACAAGGTTGACCACATCAGCATGAATGACAACATCTATGAGTTCTACGAGCTGGGGCTGGGCGACCCGATTGCCATCAGCGCCGCGAACATGCTGGGTCTGGGTGACTTGCTGCAGGCTATCTGCGAAAAGCTCCCGCCCGCAGACAAGGACGAGATGGACGAGACAGAACATATCCTCCAGCTGGCGGTTGTCGGCCGCCCGAACGTCGGCAAGTCGTCGCTGGTGAATCGGCTGGTTGGCAGCGAGCGCACGATGGTATCCGACATTGCCGGCACGACGCGCGACGCGATTGACACGCTCTTCACCGTCAACGGCACGCAGTACAACATCATCGACACCGCGGGCATCCGCCGCAAGCGCGCCGTAGAGGACGAGACGCTGGAGCGTTACAGCGTGCTGCGGTCGATTGCCGCCATCCGCCGCTGCGATGTGGCGCTGCTGCTCATCGACGCGCAGGACGGCGTGACCGAGCAGGACACCAAAATCGCCGGGCTCATCCGCGACGAGGGGAAGGCGGTTATCATCATCGTCAACAAGTGGGACGCGGTTGAAAAGGAAACCGGCACGCTGGAGCAGTTCCGCAAGGAAGTGCTGGATGCGCTGAAATTCATGGACTACGCGCCTGTGCTGTTCCTCTCCGCCAAAACTGGGCAGCGCGTGCATACCGTCATCGACATGGTGGATCAGGTCTGGGCGCAGACGAGCAAGCGCATCCCCACGGGCGTGCTCAACGACGTGCTGAACGACGCGACGGCGGACTTGCAGCCTCCGGCGACGAATGGACGGCGCCTGAAAATCTACTACATCACGCAGCAGAGTGCCTGCCCGCCCACGTTCATCCTCTTCGTGAACGAGGAAGCGCTGATGCACTTTGCTTATCAGCGGTATCTGGAGAACTATTTCCGCAAGACGTTCGATTTTACCGGCACGCCGATTCGTTTCATCCTGCGGGAAAAGACGAAGGAGGAAAAGTAACCGATGGATATATTGGCATATCTGGCGATTGCGGTTATTGCGTATCTGCTGGGGTCGATTTCGACGGGGATGCTCGTTTCCAAGGCAATGGGCGGCCCCGACCTGCATAAGGTCGGCAGCGGCAACACGGGCGCGACGAACGCCCTGCGTACAATGGGCAAAAAGGGCGGCGCGATTGTCTTTGCGGGCGACGTGGTGAAAGCGCTGCTGGCATGCCTCGTTGGCCGTCTGTGGATGGGGCAGAATGGCGCGCTGCTGGCGGGCTTGTTCGTCATCCTCGGACACAACTGGCCGGTGTTCTTTGGCTTCAAGGGCGGCAAGGGCGTCAGCAGCACATGCGGCGTGATGCTGATGACTTTCTGGTGGCAGGCGCTGATTTGCTACGTCATCACCATTGCGCTGATTGCCATCACGAAGTTCGTCTCCCTCGGCTCGCTGGCGCTGGTGGTGCTGTTCGGCATCCTCGTCACCGCGACGAACTGGGGCAACTGGCTGGTGATTGCGTGGGTCTGGGTGATTGCGGGGCTGTGCATCTATCGTCATCACGCGAACATCGGGCGGCTGATTCACGGCACGGAACGCAAAATTGGTCAAAAGGCATAATACTATTTTCAAATTCACCTGCACCATCTGCTCGTGCCTTTTCCCTTCTGGCGTTCGGTCGTTCCACTTAGCGTAGCGCTGCTACGCTGCGTTTCACTCCCGTTAGCCAGAATGAAAAATTCACTTCGCATCTTGGCGCATTCTCATTTGGAAATAGTATAACATAATCAGGCAATGAAAATCCGCAGCATGGACAAGTTCGTTCATGCTGCGGATTCTTTATGTGCGGATAGCTTTTACAGCTGCCCCGAAATCGCGCGCCAGAAGCCCTCGCCGCTGTTCTCGGTGATTTTCAGCGGACAGGGGAGCTTCGAGCGCACCTCATCGACGCTCATGTTGTCCAGAAACAAGTCGCCCTCGGCGCGAATCATGCTGCGGACAATCAAAATTTCGTCCGCCTGCACATCCTGACACTGCGCCACCAAGTCCTGCCCGGTAATCAGCCCTGCTACCGTCACGCTCTCGCCGAAAAATTTGTTGACAATCGGGCGCACCTCGACGGTCGTGCCGCGCGGGGCGTGTTTGTTCGCCAATTCCCGCAGGAATGGCGCGACGCTCGTTCCGGTCGCAATGCAAATGCGGCGCGGCGGCGTTTCTTCCATCGGCAAATCCTCCGCCGCGTATTCGAGGTCAGTCTCGAACATCCGCAGCATCCCGACGCCGTTCTCAATCTGCGGGTAATCCTCGTATTCCTCGTCCGTCGGCAGCGGCAGACCGGACAGGCAGTAGAATTCATCCGCCGGGAAAACAAGGCGCGTGCCGATTTCCCGCAGGAAGCGCTCCTGATACGGCTTCACGCTTTCAATCAGGTCGGCTGCCATTTGCTTGTTGTAGGGCTTGATGTACGGCAGCCCGTCGCGGAACTTCGTCAGCCCAATTGGCACAAGGGCGATGGACTGCACCGCCGGCCGCAGCGTTTCGAGATCCTCCAGCGATTTTTTGAGGATTTCGCCGTCATTCCAGCCGGGACAGAGCACCATCTGCGCGTGGAAACGGATGCCGTTTGCCTTGAGAAGCCGCAGGTTGTCCATGATTTTCGCGGCATTTGGGTTGCGCAGGAGCTTGACGCGCATGTCCGGGTCGGTGCACTGCACGGAGACGAACAGCGGCGACACCTTGCGGCGGATGATGCGGTCCAGCTCGTGGTCGTCGATGTTGGTCATGGTGATGTAGTTGCCCATCATCAGGGACAAGCGCCAGTCGTCGTCCTTGACGTACAGCGTTTTGCGCATTCCCGGCGGCATTTGGTCGATAAAGCAGAAGATGCAGTGATTCCGGCACGGGCGCGGCTTGGAGACAATCGTCTGGTCGAGCGTCAGCCCAAGCGGCTCCCAGTCCTCTTTGCGAACGTGCACCGTGCGCGTCTGTCCGCCTGCGTCCTCCACCATCATGTCGAAGCGTTCCTGCGCGGTGAGCGCTTGATAGTCGATCTGGTCGATAATGGGTTCGCCCGCAATAGAAACAAGCTTATCGCCCGCTACCAAACCGAGGCGCTGGGCAATCGAACCGGGCTGTACATGGGTAATTGCGGTGGACACGAGGACACCTCCGTGGATTTGTCAATTCAATCAATGGAATGCCGTTTCATTATGCGCCAATTGCCCCCAAAAGTCAAGGCGAATGCCGGGATTGCGCGGCTGCCGGGGCAAAAATGCGCCTTTGCAGGGAAATTTCGCCCGGTTATCGCCTGATGTGCCGGGCAGAATGAAGCGCGAGGAGGCGGAAACATGGCGACATATCGCATTCGACCCTGTGCGCGCCTGTCGGGCGAAATCACCGTGCATTCGGCAAAAAACGCGGTGCTGCCCCTGATGTGCGGCGCGCTGCTGACGCGGGAAACCGTGACCATCGAGCAGATTCCGGCGCTGACGGATGTGAAAACCCTCGCGGATATTCTGCGCGACTGCGGCGTTTTGATGCACGCGGATCAGGCGGAAAAATTGCTGACGATGACGGCGGATTCCCCGCGTTCGCCGCGCCGGGAGGATTTGCTCAGCCGAATGCGTGCGTCGGTGCTGGTAATGGGGCCACTGTTGGCGCGGACGGGCTATGCGCGGGTTGCGCTGCCCGGCGGCTGCGCAATTGGTCAGCGTCCGATTGATTTGCACCTGAAGGGCATGGAAGCCCTCGGCGCGCACGTCGAGCAGACGCCGGGGTTCGTCACCTTGCGCGGAAAACTGCGCGGCGGCAATGTCTACCTTGATTTTCCCAGCGTCGGCGCGACGGAAAACATCCTGATGGCGGCGGCACTGGCGCAGGGGACAACACGCATCGAAAACGCGGCGAAAGAGCCGGAAATCGCGGATTTGTGCGACTTCCTGACGCAAATGGGCGCGCATATCTCCGGCGGCGGCACGTCCACGATTCTCATCGAGGGGCGCGAGACGCTCCACGGCTGCCGCTACCGCCCGATTCCCGATCGCATTGAGGCGGGGACGCTGCTGTGCGCCGCCGCGATGACCGAAGGGAGCGTCCTCCTACGCGGCGTGCGCCCGGAGCACATGCGCGCGGTGCTGTATAAGCTGGGCGAAAGCGGCGTGACGCTGCGGGAAAGCGCGGCGGGTCTGCGCCTGTCCGGTCGTGCGACCCAGCCGCTGCAGGTTCGCACGCTGGCGTACCCCGGCTTTCCGACGGACATGCAAGCCCCGATGATGGCGCTGGCGCTCAGTCTGCGCGGCACGTCCGTGTTCCTCGAAACCATCTTTGAGAACCGCTTCATGCACGCGCGGGAGATGGTACGCATGGGCGCGAGCATCCGCATTGAGGATAGAATCGCGCTCGTCAGCGGCGGTCATCCGCTGGGTGGAACGAGCGTGACCAGCACTGACTTGCGCGGCGGCGCGGCGCTGATGCTGTGTGGATTGCTGGCGGAGGGAGAGACGACGCTGCACGATCCGAATGGGCAGATTGCGAGGGGCTATGAGGATTTGCCGGGGATGCTGCGAACATTAGGAGCATCGGTGGAGGAAGAATAAAAAAGCCGCACGCGGAAGAATTAAGGGAGTGCGACCAACGCAATCGCGCGAAGGGGTCAAGGGGGGACTTCGTCCCTTTTCGTCTGCCCCTTGCAGGGTCAAGGGACAGCGTCCCTTGTGGGGTTTGGGGCAACGCCCCAACTGTTGGTCGGGCGCTCAACTCAAAGGAAGAAGTCAACAAAAGGCGCAGGCAGCGAAGCGTCCCTGCCAGTAACTTCGCGCGTCCGCAGACGCGCCCCCAAGCAAGTCTTGCCAACTACTACGCTTTGTCGCGCCAAATGGGCGCGACCACACTGCCTGCCTGCCGCCAGCGCACACAATCCTCCGAAAAACTTGCACAAATCCCCCGAATATGATAGAATACCCCCTGACAAGGGGGACTGAACAGTGGCAAGCGCCTATTCTTTTAGCGACGTAACCATCTTTTACAGCGAAAAAGAGCTGATGAACAACGTTTTCCTGACCATCTCCGAGGGCGACCGCATCGGCGTCGTCGGGCGCAACGGCGCGGGAAAATCCACCTTTCTGCGCCTGCTCAGCGGGAAGGAAGAACCCGACCACGGCGAAATCAGCGTCAAGCGCGGCATGTCCGTGGCGTATCTGCCGCAAACACCGGTGCTCCGCGAGGACGATACCATCACGCAGGCGGCGCTGGATTATCTGCCCGCACGGCAGGGGGAAGACCCATCCTCCGCCGCTTATGAAGCGCAGACCATCCTCACGCAGCTGGGCTTTGCTGATTTGAATCAGCCCGTGCGGGAACTTTCCGGCGGGCAGAAGATGCGCGTGGCGCTCGCGGGCGCACTCTGCCGCAAGAGCGACGTGCTGCTCCTCGACGAGCCGACCAACCACATTGATCTTGACATGGCGCAGTGGCTGGAAGATCGGCTGCTCAAGTACCGTGGGACGCTGATTGTCGTCACCCATGACCGTTACCTGCTTGAACGCGCGTTCAGCCGCATCTTTGAGGTCGGCGACGGCAAGGTGGAGGTCTACAACACGACGTACTCCGGCTATCTGGAGGAACGCGCTCAGCGCGAGGAAATGGAAGCTGCCACCCTGCGCAAGAATAAATCCCTCTACCGCAAGGAATTGGCATGGATTCGCCGCGGTGCGCCCGCCCGATCCACAAAGGCGAAGGGGCGCATCCAGCGCTTTGACGCGGTGGCGGAGGCCATCAAAGAAGCGCCGCCAGAAGCCGAACTTACCATGAAATCCGTCGCCAGCCGACTGGGCAAGAAAATTCTCTCGTGGGAGAACTTGTCCATCGGCTACGGCGAAAACACGCTCGTGCGCGACTTCTCCTATACGCTCCTGCGTGATGATCGGCTGGGTATTATTGGCGGCAACGGCGCAGGCAAGACGACGCTCCTGCGCACGCTCTGCGGCGAGCTTCCGCCCCTCTCCGGTGTGATTGAGAAGGGGGATACTGTCCGCATCGGGTATTTCGCGCAGCATTGTCCCGCGCTTGATCCCGACACACGCATCATTGACGCCGTGAAGGATGTTGCCGTCCACGTCTACACGCCCGACGGGGATTTGTCCGCGTCGCAGATGGCGGAAACGTTCCTGTTCCCATCGCAGATGCAGTATCAGAAGGTGTCCAGCCTGTCCGGCGGCGAACAGCGGCGGCTGTATCTTCTGCGCATCCTGATGGCTGCCCCGAACGTGCTGATTCTCGACGAGCCGACGAACGACCTTGACCTCGCGACGCTGAATATCTTGGAGGATTACCTTGACTCCTTCCAAGGCGCGATTATCGCCGTCAGCCACGACCGCTACTTCCTCGACCGCATTACGACGCACTTGTTTGCCGTGGAGGATGCGCACATGGTGCCATACATCGGCGGCTACCAGAGCTATCTCGACGCGCAGGAAGCGAAAGCGGAAGCTATGGCGGATATGAAGCAGCCCGCCGCGGCAAAGCCGAAAGACACCCGTGTGCGCGTGCAGACACAGCTAAAATTTTCCTACAAGGAACAGCGCGATTTCGACACGATTGAAAACCGCGTGGCGGAGTTGGAGGAGAAATTAGCACAGCTGGAGCAGAAAATCGCCGCGAATGCCAGCGATTACACAAAAGTGACGGAATTGATGGATATGCAGGCGAAAACCCAGCAGGAACTCGACGAAGCCACGGAGCGCTGGCTGTTTTTGCAGGAAAAGTGGGAGCAGATTCAGGCACAGAAAGGGTAATACTATTTCCAAATTCACCTGCGCCATCTGCTTGCGCCTTTTCCGCTCTGGCGTCCGGTCGTTCCATTTAGCGTAGCACTGCTACGCTGCATTTCACTCCCGTTAGCCAGAACGAAAAATTCGCGGCGCATCTTGGCGCATTCTCATTTGGAAATAGTATAAGACAATCAAAATAAGCACCTTGATGCATTCAGCTGCAATCAAGGTGCTTTCTTTACCTTACAAACTGCTCTTCGCTGCCGCGGTGGATGATGAGGTGCCACTCCTTCGTCGCGTTTGTTTCCCAGCGGAAACCAGCGCCAATTTGCGTCACGCGGTAGAATGTGCCGTCGGCAAGCGTGCATTCAGTCGTGAAATCCGGCTGAAACCAGTGCAGGACGACCCGGTCGGCATCGTCGGCGTCGGTTGTGCGGTCGTTTACGCCGACGGGGAACAGCGCGTTCTCGCGAATCAGCACGGGCAGGGCATTGTAGCCGCGAATCTGCCGGCAGCGCCCTGTCCAGCACAGACCGGACAGCTCCGCCCACAGCCCGTCGGGGAGCGAGGCATCAATCGTGCCTTCGTCGGACAGACGCAGCACAAGCAGGTCATCCCCGATGCGAACGCCGCCGTCCATCGGCACAATCGTGCGGCCGGGGCGAAGGTACGGCAGAAACGATAATTGCAGGCAGGTGTATTTGCGGATGACGTTGCCCGGCTGCGCGTCGCTGGAAAGGTGACGCAGGAGCAAATCCGCCGGAAGCGGCTGACCGGGCTGCATCAGCGCATACGCCGCGCGGAAAAGGAATGCGGCGCGAGTGTCCGGACAGTCCGCAAACAGCGGCGCGGGGGCGTCCGTGAAGCCGAAAAAGGGAATTTCCTGCGCGGACAGCAGGGATGAAATCGACTGACGCAGGGCAAAATCCTGCGACGGGTCAGAGACGATCAAACCGAATTGCTTCATTTCATATCCTCCAAAATGCGGCGGAGCGCGCGGACTTCCCGGCGGCGCAGGCGCTTCCCGCGGTGCAGGATGTACCAGCGCAGACGGAAGCGGTTTCGCCGGGTGAACACGGGGGTGACGCGGCGGCGGTGGAAACGGTCGGACAGGCGGACAATTGTGCCCTCGCGGATGAACAGCACGCACCCCTTGACCGGGCAGGGGACACCCGCCTCCGCCAAAGCGCGGGCAAGCGTCTGCGCGTGGGTCGTCACCTGCATGGCGGGGTTGTAGAACGTCAGCTCTGTGCCGTTCTTGCGGGTGAGCAGCAAATCGTGGTCGGACAAATCGCCCGTGACCGTCCCAGCGTGATTTTTCACCTCGATGACCGTTGCCCCGCGGCGGCACAGCGCCACCAAATCGCATTCGCTGCGATTCCCCGCGTGGACGATGCGGTTCGGGAACAGGTGCACGCGCCCCGGCAGTCGGCTGAGCAGCGCGCGGGCGTCCTCTTCTCCGCGGATGCCGGAGGAAACGAGCGTCGCCGCGTACTTCGCGCCGCGCGCCCGCCGCTTGAGGTGCAGGGAAATCAGCACGGGCAGGGAAATCATCAGCAGAATCAGCACCAGCAGAATCCAGCCCTGCGTCTGTGCGTCGAAGCGCACCCCCAGCGTCTCCTTCAGCGGCGGAAACCACCACGGCGCACTGGCAGCGCAAATCCCCCAGCAGACAGGCGGCACAATCACTGCGCGGAATGCCAAGCGCTTCTGTCGGCGGCGGAGGGCTTGCAGTTTTTGCGTCTGCCCTTCGCTGCCGGAATGGAAAGTTGCCATAAACAGCTCCTGTTCGTGTGTGTGTTCGTACAGAGGATAGAATACGACGCGAAAGGAGCAAAATCCTGCCGAATGCAATTGACATTTTGGCGGCGGACTGGTATAATTGCGTTGTCATTGGGCGATGAAGGACAGGGCGAACAGGACAGCGGCTGTCAGAGAGGGAGTCATCGGCTGAAAGCTCCCGCCGAAAACCGTTCGCCGGACAATCCGGAGCTTCCCGGCGAGAGCCGGGCGCGTTCCTCGCGTGACAGGGGAGAATGAGGCGCGGGTTTTTCCGCGCGAAAATGGGTGGCACCGCGAATCTTTTCGCCCCATGCAGCATTTGACGGCTGGTATGGGGCTTTTTGTGTCCTGTATCACCCAAACAGAAGGAGGAATACCATCAATGCTGACGCAAGCACCCCGCGGCACAAAGGATGTGCTGCCGGCTGATTCCTACCGTTGGCAGTACGTTGAGAGCAAGATGCGCCAAGCGGCGGCGGAAGCGGGTTTCCGCGAAGTCCGCACGCCCGTGTTTGAGCATACTGAGCTGTTTCTGCGCGGCGTGGGCGATACCACGGACATTGTGCAGAAGGAAATGTACACCTTCAAGGACAAGGGCGACCGCTCCATTACGCTCAAACCCGAAGGCACGGCGGGCGCGGCGCGCTGCCTGCTGGAGAATAATCTCTATGCCGACACGCTGCCCTGCAAAATGTACTACCTGAACGCCCCGATTTTCCGCTATGAGGCGCCTCAAAGCGGCCGCCTGCGCGAGCATCACCAGTTCGGTCTGGAATGCTTCGGCGCACGGGATGCTTCGGCGGACGCGGAGCTGATTCTGCTGGCGTACCGTCTGCTGAGCGGACTGGGCGTGAAGAACCTGTCCGTCAACATTAACTCCATCGGCTGCCCGAACTGCCGCCCGAAGTACCATGCAACGCTCAAATCGTTCCTGTCCGGGCGCATTGGCGAAATGTGCAGCACCTGCCAGACACGCTTTGACCGCAACCCCCTGCGCGTGCTGGACTGCAAGGAAAAGCACTGTCAGGAACTTGTGGCGGATGCGCCGTCCATGCTGGATTTGCTCTGCGACGACTGCAAGGCGCACTTTGCCCAGCTGCAGTCCTACCTTGACGCGGCGCACATCCCGTACCAGATTGACCCGCGCATCGTCCGCGGTCTGGATTACTACACCAAGACCGTCTTTGAGCTGATTACCAAAACTGAAAATGGCAACCTGACCGTCTGCGGCGGCGGGCGCTATGACAATCTGGTGGAGGAACTCGGCGGTCCGTCGCTGCACGCGGTGGGCTTCGGCATGGGCATCGAGCGCGTGCTGATGCTGCTGGACAGCGAAGGCGTGGTCATCCCGAAGCCGACGCTCTACGATGTGTTCGTCACCTACATGGGCGCGCATCAGGTGGAGGCGTTCTCGCTGGTGCAGAAACTGCGCGACGCGGGCTTCAAGGCGGATATGGATCATACGGGGCGGAGTTTGAAAGCCCAGTTCAAGTATGCCAATAAGATGGGCGCAACGCTGACGGCGACGCTGGGCGACGAGGAAATCGCCAGCGGCGTGGTGAAGGTCAAGAACATGGCGACGAAGGAAGAGCAGACCATCGCGCTGGATAATATCGCCGACGGCATCCGCAACATGCTCGCTTCCTCCAATTAACACGCGGAAGAAGTAAGAAAAAGTCACCAACTCAATCGCGCGAACGGGAGTCCAGAGGGTCGAAGACCCTTTGGCGGGGTCGAGGGGCAGCGCCCCTCGCGTCTCCCCCAATCAACACGCGGAAGAAGTAAGAAGAAGTCACCAACTCAATCGCGAAAACGGGAGTCCAGAGGGTCGAAGACCCTTTGGCAGGTCAAGGGCAGCGCCCTTGCGTCTCTCCCAATCAACACGCGGAAGAAGTAAGAAGAAGTCACCAACTCAATCGCGAAAATGGGAGTCCAGAGGGTCGAAGACCCTTTGGCAGGGTCGAGGGGCAGCGCCCCTCGCGTCTCCCTTTCGCTACTAAGAAAGGAGCTGCAAATATGCAGAACCGTACTCATACATGCGACGAACTGCGGCTGTCGGACGCGGGTAAGCGCGTGCAGCTGTCCGGCTGGATGGATAGCGTGCGCATCGTCAGCGCGAACCTCGCGTTCGTCATCCTGCGCGATTTCTACGGCACGACACAGGTCGTTATTGACGACGAAGAGCAGATGAAAATCATCCGCAGCCTCAACAAGGAGAGCGTCATCTCCGTGACCGGCATCGTGCGCGAGCGCGACAACAAGAATCCGAAAATTCCCACGGGCGACATTGAAGTCGAGCCGGAGAAAATCGACGTGCTGGGGCGCTGCCGCTACAATGAGCTGCCGTTCCAGATTAACCGCTCCCGCGAGGCGGACGAGAGCATCCGCCTGAAGTACCGCTATCTCGACCTGCGCAACCCCGATGTGAAGAAGAACATCGTCATGCGCTGCAACGTCGTCACCGCCCTACGCCAGGCGATGAACGAGCACGGCTTCCTTGAAATCACCACGCCTATCCTGACGGCTTCGTCCCCTGAGGGCGCGCGCGATTACCTCGTTCCGGCGCGCAAGCATCCGGGCATGTTCTACGCCCTGCCGCAGGCGCCCCAGCAGTTCAAGCAGCTGCTGATGACCTCCGGCTTCGACCGCTACTTCCAGATTGCCCCCTGCTTCCGCGACGAAGACGCGCGCGGCGACCGCAGCCCGGGCGAGTTCTATCAGCTGGATATGGAAATGGCGTTCGCGACGCAGGAGGATGTGTTCAGCGTCCTTGAAGACGTGCTGCCGCCCATTTTCGCCAAGTACGGCACATACAACACCGCGTCCAGCGCGCCCTTCAAGCGCATTGCCTACAACGACGCGATGGAGCGCTACGGTTCGGACAAGCCCGACCTGCGCATTGATCTGGAAGTGCAGGATGTGACCGACCTTATCGGCGGCTGCGGCTTCCAGCCCTTCGAGGGCAACACCGTCAAGGCGGTTGTCGTCAGCGACATGACCGCGACCCGCAAACAGATTGACAAGCTCTGCGCGGATGTCGAGGTCGTGACGGCGAATAAGGTCTACTGGTTCAAGCTGGATGAGAAGGGCGAAATCGCCGGCGGTATTGCGAAGTTCGTCAAGGAGCAGAAGGATGAACTGGTCGAAAAGCTGGGTCTGAAGCCGAACACGTTCGTTGGCCTGACCAGCGGCAAGAAGCTGGCGGCGCAAAAGACCGCGGGCGTGCTGCGCCGTCTGGTTGCTGATCTCTGCCCGGTGCATATCGACCGCGAAAAGTACGAATTCTGCTGGATTGCCGATTTCCCGATGTACGAAATCGGCGAGGAATCCGGCGAACTCGAATTCTGCCATAACCCCTTCTCCATGCCTAACGGCGGTCTGGAGATTCTGCAAAAGGCGGCGGCGGGCGAGGTTGACCCGCTGACCATCACGGCGTACCAGTACGACTTGGTCTGCAACGGCGTGGAGCTGTCCTCCGGCGCTGTCCGCAACCACGACCCGGAAATCATGATTGAAGCGTTCAAGCTCGTCCGGCTGGGCGAAGAGGACGTGAAGGCGAAGTTCCCGGCGATGTACAACGCCTTCTGCTACGGCGCGCCGCCGCACGCGGGCATTGCTCCCGGTGTTGACCGCATGGTGATGCTGCTGGCGGGCGCGGAGACGATTCGCGAAGTCATCCCGTTCCCGATGAACAAGAACGCGCAGGACGTGATGATGGGCGCACCCGGCAAGGTGGATCAGAAGCAGCTGGATGAACTGCATATCGCCTGCACGAAAGTCGAAGAATAATCCGCACGCGGATGAGGAAACAATCCTCGTCCGCCTTTTTTCTGTCGAACGGGAAGAAACACGGATTGAACGCTTGTCAATCCGGCAAAACTATGGTATAATGGGATGAAACAAAGTCGGTAGACTGCGTTTTGCCATTTCCTGCGCGAAATCATGTGCTTTTTGTGCGCAGGAGTTTGGATTGAAATTAGGAGGTGCATTTCGTTATGGCGCTGAAGAAGGATAATCTGCCCGTGAATGTCGATGTGGATACCGAGCAGGGGAGCAGCATCACCTACGCCAATGAAGTGGTCGCGATTATTGCGGGCGTCGCCGCCAGCGAGGTGGAGGGCATTGCGGGTATGTGCAATGTCTCCGGCAATCTGCTGGGCAAGAACCGCTCCGTGACCAAGGGCGTGAAGGTGGAAATCGGCACCGAGGAAGCCAGCGTGGATTTGTATGTCGTCATGGAGTACGGCACGCCCATCCAGAAGGCGGCGTATGACGCGCAGGAAAGCGTTCGCAAGGCCATCGAAACGATGACGAACCTGCATGTGGTGCGCGTGGATGTGCATGTGCAGGGCGTTAGCTTTGAAAAAGAGAACAATGCGCTGAACGCCGGTGCAAAGAAGGCGCTGGCAGAGGATAAGAAGGAAACGCCGCTGGTGGAAGCCCCTGAGAGCGAGGAAAAAGCGGCGGAAGATTCCACGGAAGTGCCTGAAGAAGAGGGCAAAGAGAACTGATGCCTTCATACTGCCGGCAGGGTGTTTGCCTTGCCGGTTTTGAAGTTGCTATCCAATGTAAAAGCGAAAACGGCAAGCGAAGGAAACGAAAGGAGCGAACCGGGAATGAAGCGTCGTGTGAGCGATATTGCGGTGATGATTTTGTCCTTTTTGGTGCTGCTGGCGCTCTCTGCTGGAGCAGCGCTGGTCGGCGTGGAAGCCGTGCAGGGTGAACAGTGGCAGATGCTCCGACTGACGGCGTGGCTGCAAGGAAGCGGCGTATGGGGCGGCATAGCATGTATTGCCGTGGCGGCGCTGGCATTGGTGCTGGCGCTTATGTGCCTGTGGCGCGTGTTCCCGCACCGCACGGCGAGCCAGCGCGGCTATGTGATGCAGAAGAATGAGAATGGCTCCATCGGGGTGTCAATTCGCGCTATCGAGGGGCTGATTCGCACCTGCATCGACAAGCATGAGGCGATTGCCAAGGCGGACATCACGGTCGAGGAGTGCCGCGACGGCATTGCGATTGGCTTGCACATTATTCAGGCGGCGGGTGTGAATATCCCGCTGTCCGTCGGGGCGCTGCAAAAGCAGATTAAGCAGTATGTGACGGCGTGCACGGGCGTGGATGTGTACAAAATCCGCGTGATGGTGGAGAACGACGCAAGCATTCCGGTTGCGTCCACCTACGAGGTGCAGGACGTGACGCCTCTGCCGTCGGCGGAGGAAACGGCGGAAAAGCCGATGGTCACGCCCACGGCACAGCCCGTTGCGATTCCCGCGACCGAGCCGGAGCAGAAGCCGAAAGTGCCGGACACGTTCATTTCCCCGGAGGATGATGAGGACGACGAACGTCCGCTGCATCAGCGCCTGTTCGGCACGCCGGAGCAGCCCGCGTTTGTACCCGCGCCGCCGGAGGTGACGGAAGCGCCCGAAGTGGATGAAGTCGAGGCTGCCGAGGATGCCCCGGAGGAAACGGAAGCATCGGCGGAAGAAGCAGCTGCGGCAGAAGAATCCGCTGGGGAAACGGTGGACGCGGCAGACGACGGCGAAAAATCAGCAGAATAACAACAATACGCATTTTTAGTGTGGAATAGGAGAGAAAAACAATATGGCACGGACGACTGCGCGTGCGGCGGTCATGCAGATGATTTTTGAACATATGGCGGGCGGCGAAGGCGGCGAAGAAACGCTGCAAATGGTCTATGAGGCGCTGCGCAAGGAAGGACTTCCCGGCGTGGACAGCATTTCAGAGAACGAGCCGAGCGAATCCGACCGGGCGTACATCACCGAAGTGCTCGACGGCGTCTTGGCGCACCTCGACGAGCTGGATGAAGCGATTCAGGCTGCCAGTCCGCGCTGGGAAATCAGCCGGATGCCGCATGTGGATTTGACCATCCTGCGCATGGCAGCGTGGGAAATCCTCTACGAGGAGGGAATCCCCGGCCCGGTCGCCATCAATGAGGCGGTCAACCTTGCCAACCGCTTCTCCGAGCCGACGAGCGGCCGCTTCGTCAACGGCGTACTGGGTACGATTCTGCGCAGAAAGCAGGCGGAAAACCCGTGAAGCGCGTCGTTGTCGGGCTTGACACAAGCTGCTACACCACGTCCGCTGCTGCTGTAACCGCGGAGGGCAATGTGATTGCGAGCTGCCGCAAGCTGCTGCCTGTTCCACAGGGACAGCGCGGGCTGCGGCAGTCGGAGGCGGTGTTCACGCATGTCCGTCAGCTGCCGGGGCTGATTGAGGAATTGTCGGCGTATTTGACGGATTGCGAAATCGTCGCGGTGTGCGCTTCCCGCCGTCCACGGGATGAGGAAGCGTCGTATATGCCCGTGTTTCAAGCAGGGGACGCACAGGGCCGCAGTCTGGCGGCTCTGCTTCGCGTTCCCTGTTTTGCTACGACGCACCAGCGCGGGCATGTGGAAGCCGCGAAGGTGGATAGCGGCGTGGCAGCGGGCGATTTGCTGGCAGTGCATCTCTCCGGCGGCACGACCGAGGTGCTGTCGCTGGTGGATGACCGCCTGACGCTGCTCGGCGGGACGCTTGACCTCCATGCGGGGCAGGTGGTTGACCGCACGGGCGTGGCGCTGGGGCTGCCGTTTCCGGCGGGACCGCATTTGGAGGAGCTGGCGGTGCGCGGCACGGCGAGGGCGCTGCTGCCGGTCGCTATGGCGGATGGCGGGCTGTACTGCCACTTGTCCGGCGCGGAAACGCAGGTGCAGCGCTGGATTGTGCAGGGGAAGATGCCCAAGGAGGACATTGCCCGCGAGGTATACGACCTGCTGGCGCGGACAGTTTCGCGCATGGTAACGGCGGCATCCCAGCAGACGGGCATTCGTCAGGTGCTGATTGCGGGCGGTGTTGCGTCCTCGCGGCTCTTTCGGGAGCTGGTGACGCAGCGGACTGCCAAGCGTCAGCCGGATTTGCGAGTGCGTTTCGGCCGCCCGGAGTATTCCGGGGACAACGCGGTCGGCGTGGCGCTCATTGGCGCAAGAAAATGGCGCGAACAGCAAACGCTGAAGGAGATTGAATATGGCAGCACAGATACTGGACGGTAAGGCGATTTCAGCGGAGCTTCGCGGGGCAATTGCACAGCGGGTGGCGCGCCTGCGCGAAAAGGGCGTCACGCCGGGATTGGCGGTGATTCTCGTCGGCGCAGACCCCGCCAGCCAGATTTATGTGCGCAACAAGAGCGTCGGGTGTGATCAGGTCGGCATTCACTCCGTGACCATCAACCTGCCCGAAGCGACAACGCAGGACGAACTGGAGAAGCTGATAGCCCGTCTGAATGCGGACGACACCATCCACGGTATTCTGGTGCAGCTTCCCCTGCCGAAACACCTCGATGAGGCGGCAGCGCTGGCGGTTATCGCGCCGGAAAAGGATGTGGACGGCTTCCACCTGCTCAACGCGGGGCGGATGATGAGCGGACAGCCGGGCGTGGTTGCGTGCACACCCAAGGGCGCAATGGAGATGATCCGCCGCACGGGGATTGACCTTGACGGCAAAGAAGCGGTCGTCGTCGGGCGGAGCAACATCGTCGGCAAGCCGATGGCGATGCTGCTGCTGCAAGCAAACTGCACCGTCACCATCTGCCACAGCCACACGGTGAACCTCGCCCAGCACACGCGCAATGCGGATATTCTCGTTGCGGCGGTCGGCAAGCCGGGGTTCATCACCAAGAGCATGGTCAAGCCCGGCGCAGTCGTCATTGATGTGGGCATCAACCGCGTGAACGGCAAGGTCGTCGGCGACGTGATGCCTGATGTGGCGGACGTTGCGGGCTACATCACGCCCGTCCCCGGCGGCGTGGGCAAAATGACAATTGTCGAGCTGCTGGAAAATACGGTGGAAGCGGCGGAGAAGCAGACGGCAAAATAAGCCGATACAAGTAGGAAGTGAAAGCGCCATGTCGGAGTGGGTTCTGGAGGTCAGCGAGGTCAACGAGTACGTCCGGCAGCTGCTGCAAAACGAGCCGGCGCTTCGCAAAGTCCGTTTGCGTGGGGAAATCAGCAACTTCAAGCGCCATTCGTCCGGGCATTGGTACTTTACCCTTAAGGACGAGCGGTGCCGAATCGCGGCGGTCATGTTCCGGCAGAACGCGATGCGCATGTCAATTCGCCCGATGGACGGCATGTCCGTCATCGTCAGTGGGCAGGTCGGGCTGTACAGCGAGGGCGGCAGCTACCAAATTACCTGCGACAGTATGCGTCCGGACGGCATCGGCACGCTGTACCAGCAGTTCGAGGCGCTGAAAAACCGTTTGGCGGCGGAGGGGATGTTCGACGAGGAGCACAAGCGGCGCTTGCCGTATCGCCCGAAGAAAATCGCGGTCGTCACGTCGGAAACAGGCGCGGTGCTGCACGATATCTGCATGGTGTCGCGGGCGCGCGATCCCGGCGTGCCGCTGGTGCTGGTGCCGGTTCAGGTGCAGGGCGCAGGGGCGGCGGAGAGCATCGCGCAGGGCATTCGACGCGCGGCGAAAATCCCGGAGGTCGAGGTCGTCATCGTCGGGCGCGGCGGCGGCTCGATGGAGGATTTGTGGGCGTTCAACGAGGAAATTGTGGCGCGCGCGATTTATGACTGCCCGATTCCCGTTATCAGCGCGGTTGGGCATGAAACCGACTTCACGATTGCGGATTTTGTGGCGGACAGGCGTGCCGCCACACCGTCAAACGCGGCGGAAATGGCGGTGCCGGACTTGCGGGAGATTCTCGCGGGGCTGGATGGAATGCGGCAGCACTTGCAGACGGCGCTTTCGCAGCACTTGCAGGAAACGCGTCTGGCGCTGATGACGCTGGAAAAGCGTCTGGCGGCGTGCGACCCGAACCAACGCTTGACGGCGCTGGAGAAGCGGCTCGGCGGCGCAAAAATGCGGATGGAGCATCAAATGTCGCAGCGGATTTCAGCGCTGACCCCGCGATTGGGCATGGCGCGGATTCGGCTGGACAGCGCGGCGGAGCAGAATTTGCAGCGGAAAACGGAGCGGCTGCATCGGCAGAAGCTGCATTTGCAGGCGCTGAATCCGGAAAAGGTGCTGGAGCGCGGTTATGCGCTGGTGCTGGACGGCGGCAGGGTGCTGCCTGACCGGGCGGCGGCGCGGACGCATCCGCAGATGACGATTCGTTTCCGGGATGGCGAAATGCGGGTCATGCAGCCCAATAAGGAGGGTGCTTATGGCAGCGAAAAAGAAGCTGACGTTTGAAGAAAGGCTTCAACAGGTGGAAGCACTGATTGCGAAGATGGAGAGCGGCGAAATGCCCTTAGAGGAAGCCATGCAGCAGTACGAAGCGGGGCTGAATGCGCTGAACGCCCTCGAAAAGGAGCTGACGGCGGCACAGCAGCGCTTGACGGTACTACGGCAGCAAAGCGGCGAGGACATCGAGGTGCCGATGGAGGAACAGCAATGAAGACATACGCGGAATACCGCAAGCAGGTCGAAGAGGCGCTTTCGGGGCAGCTGCGGTCGCTGGGCGAAATCCCGGATATTCTGCTGAAGGCGATGGAGTATTCTCTGCTGGCGGGCGGCAAGCGGCTTCGCGCAGTGCTGCTGCTGGCATCATGCGAAGCCATCGGCGGTGATACGGGAAAGGCGCTGCCGTTTGCCTGTGCGCTGGAAATGATTCACACATACAGCCTGATTCACGACGACCTGCCTGCGATGGACAACGATGACCTGCGGCGCGGTCAGTTGACGAATCACCGCAAGTTCGGTGAGGACGTGGCGATTCTGGCGGGCGATGGGCTGCTGTCGGCGGCAATGGAGCTGATGGCGCGTCAGTCGGCGCAGCTGGCGAAAGCAGGGGACTGCTCTGGCGTGCTGGCGATGGAAGCGATTGCGCGCCACGCGGGTGTGACGGGCATGGTCGCCGGGCAAACGATGGACGTAACCGGCGAGGGCACGAAGCCGACGGCGGACAAGGTGCGCTACATCCACCTGCACAAAACGGCGGATCTGCTGACCGCCCCTGTGGAGGCAGGCCTGCTGCTGGCGGGCGCGACGCAGGATCAGGTGCAATATGGCTGCGAGTACGGGCAGCACCTCGGCATGGCGTTCCAGATGGTGGACGACCTGCTGGATGTCATCGGTACGGAGGAAGCGCTGGGCAAAAGCATTGGCAAGGACGTCGCGGAAGAGAAGCTGACGTGGATTGCCATTCGCGGCATGGAGGGCACACGCGAGGACGCAGCGGGGGAAACGGCTTTGGCGGTGGATGCGGCAGCGAAAATCGGCGGAGATATGAAATTTTTGCAAACCCTTGCACAAAGCACCCTGAACAGAGTACAATAAGAGACAGGATTCGTGCGCTTGCGCCGGATTGATTTATCATTCATCAAAAGGGAAGCGGAAATAAATGGAACTACACAACATTCTGGGGCTTTTCAGCAATCAGGTGCTGCTGTGCTGCATCACGGCGTGGTTCGTGGCGCAGGCGCTCAAAATTCCGACGTACTATCTGGTCGAAAAGAAATGGGACTGGCACCGCTTTTTCGGCAGCGGGGGAATGCCGTCGAGCCATACGGCGTTCGTCGTCTCCCTGACGCTGATGATTGGCGCGACGCAGGGCTTCGACAGCGCGATTTTCGCCCTGTCTTTCACGATGGCGGCGATTGTCATGTACGATGCGACGGGTGTCCGCCGCGAGACGGGCAAGCAGGCGGTTGTCATCAACGAAATCGTGCAGAAGATGTTCGTCAATGGCGAAAGTATCACGGATGAGGAACTGAAGGAATTGGTCGGGCATACGCATGTCGAGGTCATCGGCGGCGTGATTGTGGGGCTTCTGACGGCAGGGCTGTTCCTGCTGTTTATGTGATTTGAGGAGGATTTACGCATATGGATCGTTTTCTGGAGGAATCTGTAAGCAAACACCACCGCGCGGCGGAAGAGGTACTGTACTACGCGTCGTGGGTCGTGATGATTGTGTCTGCGATTCTGGCGTTCATGTACCTGAACGTCATGTTTTACAGCTTCAGCATCTCGATGCTGGTGATGACGCTGGTGTTCACGGGTATTGCGGTGTACATTTTCTTCTTCCATGACCGCCTGCGCACGGAGTACGACTACACGTTCACCAACGGCTCGATGGATTTCGCACAGGTGTTCAACAACCGCAAGCGCAAGGCGCTGGGCAGCCTGAACGTGGCAAAGGTGGATGCGTTCGGCAAGGTTGCCAGCGGCAGTTTCCATCGTCATGTGTCCGCGCCGGGCGTGAAGCAGCTGCGCTGGTTCCTCAATCGCGACGCGGAGCTGTACTATTTCGCCTTCTCCAAGGACGGCAAGAAGTCCCTGATTGTGTTTGAGCCGAGCAAAGCCATGGTGGATAACATCCGCCACTATCTGCCCTTTGGCGCGTATCAGGAGAATTGACCGTGAAAACCATCTATCTGGATAACAGCGCGACGACGAAGCCCTCCGCCGCGGTGATTGCCGCGATGACGGACGCGCTGGAAAACGGCTGGTACAACCCGTCGGCGCTGTACCGCCCGGCCATGGATGCGGAGAAAGCCGTCGAGAATGCGCGTGAAATCTGCCTGAAAGCGGCAGGCGCGGCGAACCAGCGCATGGTGTTCACCTCTGGCGGCACGGAGGCGGACAATATCGCCATTCTGGGGCATTTGCGCACGAAGCATAAGCCGGGGCGGGTGCTGATGCTGTCCGTGGAGCATCCTGCGGTGCTGAACTGCGCGCAGGAAGCCGAACACATGGGGCACAAGGTTGTGCCGATACCAGTAGATCGCCGCGGCGTGGTGGATCTGCCCGCGCTGGAAGGCTTGCTGGGCGAAGATGTCCATCTGATTACGCTCATGCAGGTCAACAACGAGGTCGGCGCGGTGCAGCCCATTGCGGAAGTCGCCGCGCTGCGCGACCGCCTTGCGCCGAATGCCGCCATTCATGTGGACGGCGTGCAGGGCTTTCTGCGTGTGCCGCTGAATTTCAATGCGCTCAAAATCCAGTCCTACGCCTTTTCCGGGCATAAGATTCATGCCAGCAAGGGCATCGGCGGCTTGATTTTCCGCAAAGACCACAAGCTGTCGCCCATCGTCTTCGGCGGCGGGCAGGAGGACAACCTGCGCTCCGGCACGGAAAACGTCCCCGGCATCATTGGGCTGGGCGAGGCGGTTCGCACTTATCCGCAGGGCGCGGCGGAGAAGATGATGACGCTGAAAACCCGCCTGCTGACGGACTTGCAGGAGGCGATTCCCGCGGCAAAACGCAACGGCCCCGCGCTGGATGACCCGCTCTGTGCGCCGCACATCTTGAGCGTCAGCATGTCGCCTGTGCGGAGCCAGACAATGCTGTTCGCGCTGGAAGGCGACGGCATCTATGTCAGTGCAGGTTCGGCGTGCGCGGCGCATAAACAGAAGGTGTCCGGCGTGCTGACGGCGATGGGCTTGTCCCCGGCGGAAGCGGACTGCACGCTGCGGTTCAGTCTCTGCCCGGACAACACCGAGGCGGAAATGGATGATGTCGCGCAGTGCGTCAAGAAGCACTATGACCTGCTGAAAGCCTACGTCAGACGATAATATCTACATATTAAGGAGAGAAATTCCTGTGCGCAATTTGCTGCTTGTCCGTTATGGCGAGATTTTCCTGAAGGGGCAGAATCGCCCGCTTTTTATGCGCGCGCTGGTCAAGCGCATCAAGTACGCCGTGAAAGACCTCGGCGCGACGGTGCTGCTGCACGACGGACGCATTCTCGTGTCGGATTTTGACGATTTGGATGAGTGCATCCGCCGCGTGACAAAGGTGTTCGGCGTGCACAGCGTCTGCCCGGCGGTCGAAATGCCCAAAGACGATTTTGATGCCCTCTGCAATCAGGCGGTTGCCATGATGGCGGATTTGTCCGGCACGTTCCGCGTGACGGCGCGCCGCTCGGACAAGAACTACTTCATGGATTCGCCCGCCATCAACATCGAAATGGGACACCGCATCCTGACGGCGAACAAGAACCTGTCCGTGGATGTGAAGAAGCCCCAGCACACCATGAACGTGGAAATTCGCGACATGGCGTACTTGTATGTGAAGGTGATTCCGGCGGTCGGCGGTATGCCCGTCGGCACGAACGGCCGCGCGACGCTGCTGCTTTCCGGCGGCATTGACAGCCCGGTCGCAGGCTGGATGATCGCTAAGCGCGGCGTGCATATCAACGCGGTGCATTTCCACTCTTATCCATACACGTCTGACCGCGCGAAGGAAAAGGTGCTGGATTTGGCGCGCATTTTGTCCGAAAGCTGCTGCGGCATCCGCGTCCACATCGTGCCGTTCACCAAAATCCAGATGGAAATCCACGAAAAGTGCCCCGAAGAGTACACGACGCTCATCATGCGCCGCTTCATGATGCGCATTGCCGAAAAGGTGGCGCGTCAAGAGAACAGCGAGGCGCTGATTACCGGCGAATCGGTCGGGCAGGTCGCCAGTCAGACGATGACGGCGCTCGGTACGACCGATATGGTGGTGGATATGCCTGTTTTCCGCCCGCTGATTGGCTTTGACAAGGAAGAAATTATCGCCGTGAGTGAAAAAATCGGCACATTCGAGACTTCCAGCCTGCCCTACGAGGACTGCTGCACGGTCTTTACGCCGCGCCATCCCGCGACGCACCCGAAGATGGAGAAAATTCTCGAAGGCGAGAGCAAGCTCGACATCGATGGGCTGATTGATGAAGCCATAGCGGGCATCGAAATCGTCTGCTGCTGATTACGGCATCATATTCAGAAACACCGTCAGGGGCAGCCCTGAAATGCCCAGCGCGCCTGTCAACAACGATGAAATCGGATTGATGCCGACGTGCGGCAAGGGCAGCAGATTCCACGCCATCAACAGCACAGTGCCAAACGTCCAGCAGTTCAGCAGCCGCGCGCCCCAAGTGCCGGGGCGATAGCAGCGGCAGAGCAGCAGCGTCAAAACGAAAGCGGGAAGCAAAATCCACATACAAATCTCCTCCTTTGTAAGAAGAGTGTATGCGGAAGCGGAAAAACAATCTTGCCATTTCGTGCCGAACGTGGTATGATAGACATTGGGGATTTTCTGACGAGCCGGAAGGGGCGGAATGGCATGGCGGAGGATTTTGTGGCGCTGATGCAGGCGATTGCGCCGGAGATGGCGGAAGCAATGGCGCGCCGTGCCATGGTGCTGACGGCGATTGCGGAATCAGCCCCGGTTGGGCGGCGGCAATTGGCGCTCCGGCTGAATCTGGCGGAGCGGGAAGTGCGCGCGGACGTGGAGAAGCTCCGCGATGCTGGCCTGATTACGCTGGACAAAGCCGGGATGAATCCGACGCCGAATGCGTCCCGCTGGCTGGAAAGTGCCCGCAGCTTCGCCCGGCAGACGCAGGGCCTGACCGCGCTGGAAACGGCGCTGATGCAGGTTCTCCCGGTGAAAACCGTTTTCGTTGCGCCGGGGGATGCTGATGTGGATGTGCGTGTACTGTCTGACGTGGGGCGGCTGGCGGCGCAGGGCGTGCGGCAATTGCTGCATTCCGGGTCGACGCTGGCAGTTACGGGCGGTTCGACCATCGCGGCGACGGCACACGCCATGCAGAGCAGCGCTCCCATGAACGTCATGGTCGTTCCTGCACAGGGCGGCTTCGGGCGTGAAATGGAAACGCAGGCGAACACGCTGGCGGCGGAAATCGCCCAGCGGCTCGGCGGACATCATCGGCTGCTGCATCTGCCTGACCACATGGACGAGCAGGCGAAGCAGGAAATGCTGCGGCTGCCTGAAATCCGCGAGACGATGGAGCGCATCCAGCGTGCGGACATCATCCTGCACGGCATCGGCTGCGCGCAGGAGACGATGAGTCGCCTGCCCGTGGAGCAGGTGCGCCTGCTGATGAAGAAGGGCGCGGTCGGGGAGTCCTTCGGCGCGTATTACGACCGGGATGGGCAGTGCCTGCTGAAATCATCCGGCGTGTGCGTCGATTTGGCGCGCCTGACGCCGGACTGCCGCATGATTGCGGTCGCGGCGGGCGCAAAGAAGGCGGAAGCCATCATCTCCGTCCTGCGGCATGATCCGCATACGCTGCTGGTGACGGATGAGGGTGCGGCAAAGCAGATGCTTGCCATCCTCAAAACAAATACGGGTTGTTCGTCAGTCACCGAAGCGTGAATGACGTTTCAAATACAAGCAACCAAAAGAGCAATCTTGAAGGAGTGTGCATCAACAATGGCTAAGAAAACGATTGACGACATCAAGGTTTCTGGCAAGAAGGTGCTGGTTCGCTGTGACTTCAACGTCCCCATGAAGGACGGCAAGATCACCAACGACAAGCGCATCGTGGCCGCGCTTCCTACCATCAAGAAGCTGATCGCTGACGGCGGCAAGGTCATCCTGTGCAGCCATCTGGGCAAGCCGAAGAACGGCCCGGAAGAGAAGTTCTCTCTGGCACCCGTGGCGGTTCGCCTGAGCGAACTGCTGGGTCAGCCCGTCGTGTTCGCCAATGACGACACGGTGGTTGGCGACAACGCCAAGGCTGCTGTGGCGGCGATGAAGGACGGCGACGTCGTGCTGCTGCAGAACACCCGCTTCCGCAAGGAAGAAACCAAGAACGTCGAGGAGTTCTCCAAGGAACTGGCTTCCCTGGCGGACTGCTATGTGGATGACGCGTTCGGCTCCTGCCACCGCGCACACTGCTCCACCGAGGGCGTGACGAAGTTCCTGTCCCCGTGCGTGGCAGGCTATCTGATTGGCAAGGAACTCGCCGTGATGGGCAAGGCGCTGGAAAATGCGGATCGTCCGTTCGTCGCGGTGCTGGGCGGCGCGAAGATTGAGGACAAGCTGAATGTCATCAACAACCTGCTGGAAAAGGTTGATACGCTGATTATCGGCGGCGGCATGGCGTTCACCTTCCTGAAGGCGAAGGGCTATGAAATCGGCAAGTCCCTGCTGGACGAAACCAAAATTGATTACTGCAAGGACATGATGGCGAAGGCTGCGGAAAAGGGCGTTCAGCTCCTGCTGCCGGTTGACACCGTGTGCATCAAGGACTTCCCGAACCCGATTGACGCGCCGGTTGACACTGTGACCGTCGATGCGGACGCGATTCCGGCGGACATGGAAGGCTGCGATATTGGCCCGAAGAGCCGTGAGCTGTTCGCGGCGGCTGTGAAGTCCGCCAAGACGGTTGTGTGGAATGGCCCGATGGGCGTGTTCGAGAACCCGACGCTGGCGGCTGGTACGCTGGCGGTTGCGCAGGCAATGGCGGATTCCGATGCGGTGACCATCATCGGCGGCGGCGACTCTGCGGCGGCTGTGGAACAGATGGGTCTGGGCGACAAGATGACCCACATCTCCACTGGCGGCGGCGCTTCGCTGGAATACCTCGAAGGCAAGACGCTGCCCGGCGTTGCGTGCCTCGACGAGAAGTAATTTTCATGGGCAAGACCGTCCCTGCCAACCGCAGGGGCGGCTTTGTCCTGCCAAAAATCCTAAACTTTCACGCGGACACAGTATGGAGAAGCCACCAACTGAATCGCGAAAAGGGGTCAAGGGGCAATTGCCCCTTGCGGAGTCCAGAGGCAGCGCCTCTGGTAGGGTTTGGGGCAACGCCCCAGTCGTACTTTTAATTATGAGGTGATTGGAATGCGTAAGGCGATTATTGCGGGTAACTGGAAGATGAATAAGACCCCCACGGAAGCGGCGGCGCTGGTCAATGACTTGAAGCCCCTCGTGAAGGACGCGAGCTGCGACGTGGTCGTGTGCGTCCCGGCGGTGGACATCGCGGCGGTCAAGGCGGCGGCGGAAGGCTCGAATATCCATGTGGGCGCGGAGAACGTGCACTGGGCGGCGTCCGGCGCGTACACCGGCGAACTGTCCGCGGAGATGCTTGTGGCTGCTGGCGTGGAATACGTCATCATCGGCCACAGCGAGCGCCGTCAGTATTTTGGCGAAACCGACCAGACGGTCAACAAGCGCGTGCTGGCGGCTGTCGCGGCGGGGCTGAAAGTCATCCTGTGCGTCGGCGAAATGAAGGACGTGCGTGAAGCGGGCGCGACCGACGGCTTGGTGGATTATCAGACCATCATGGCGCTGAACGGTCTGACCGCCGAACAGGTGGCGGACGTCGTTATCGCTTACGAACCCGTTTGGGCGATTGGCACCGGTCTGACCGCAACCGACGAGCAGGCAAACGAGACCATCGGCGTCATCCGCAAGGCGGTTGCCCGCAAGTATGGTCAGGAATGCGCTGATAAGGTGCGCATCCAGTACGGTGGATCGATGAATCCCAAGAACGTCAAGGGCTTGATGGCGCAGCCCGAAATCGACGGCGGCCTGATTGGCGGCGCGTCCCTGAAGGCGCCCGACTTCTCCCTCGTCGTGAATTACGACAAGTAAGGCAAGTCGTATTGACCATCCGCACGGTCAGTTCTACGCTGACCGTGTTTTTTTTGTGTACTTTGAATAAAAGTGCCACGTTAAAACATGACTTTTTGCCGCCTTTGTGCTATGATAATTAGGGAATACACGAATGCTATTTCCTGCATTCACCTGCGCCATGTGCTTGCATCTTGGCGCATTCTCATTTGGAAATAGTACAAGGAGTTATTATTATAATGAAGAAAACGTTTCTTCCGGCGCATCTTACCGGCACGGTCAGCGCGCCGGCGTCCAAATCCGAAGCGCATCGGCGCATGATTTGCGCAGGGCTGACCAAAGGTGAAACGATGCTGACCGGCTTTATGGATTCTGCGGACATGGCGGCGACGATGCGCTGTCTCGGTGCGCTTGGAAGCACCTTCAACCGCGACGGCGACACCCTGACCATCAGCGGAATGCAGGGGAAAATTGCGAAAATGCCCGTGATGGACTGCGGCGAAAGCGGATCAACCCTGCGCTTTTTTGTGCCGATTGCGCTGACGGTGGCGGGCGGCACGGTGTTCCGGATGCATGGGCGGCTCGGCTCGCGCCCGATGGACGTGTACCGCGACCTGTTTGTGCCGCGCGGGGTGCGCTGGTATATGGGCGTGGGCGCGGATGGCGCGGCGGAACTGACCGTGCGCGGCAAAATGGAGCCGGGCGACTATGTGCTGCCGGGCGACGTGTCCAGCCAGTTTGTATCGGGGCTGCTGTTTGCGCTGCCGCTGCTGCCGGGCAATTCGACGCTGACGGTGCAGCAGCCGGTGGAAAGTGAGAGCTACATCCGCATGACCATCGAGGCCATTGCCGCCAGCGGCATCGAGGTGCAGGAAAGCAACGCGTTCAGCTGGCGGATTCCCGGTCATCAGCAGTACAAAAGCCACTCGTGCCACTTGAACGGCGATTATTCGCAGGCGGCGGTGCTGTGCTGCGCGGGTGCGATGGGGCATGATATCACCGTCACGCATCTGTCGCCTGTGACGACGCAGGGCGACCGCGCGATTCTCCACCACCTGATGGCGCTGGGCGCAACGGTGGAGGAGAACGACAACCACATCCGCGTGAAGGCGGACAAGCTGCACGGTGCGACGCTGGACATGCACGACTGCCCGGACATTGCGCCGATTCTGGCGCTGACGGCGCAGCTTGCGGAAGGGGAGTCGCGCCTGACGCACTGCGGGCGGCTGCGCCTGAAGGAGTGCGACCGGCTGGCGGCAACGGTGGAAATCCTGAACCTGCTGGGCGGCGACGCAAAGGCGGACGGCGACGACATTGTGCTGCACGGCGTGAAGCAGCTGCGCGGCGGTGTCACCCTGCCGAACTACGGCGACCACCGCATGGTCATGCTTGCATCCATTGCGGCGACGAAGTGCGAGCAGCCCATTGAGATGGACGGCATTGAAGCGATTGACAAATCGTGGCCGGAGTACCTGAAAGTTTATCAGATGCTGGGAGGAAAGTGCGAATGAGCAGCGCTTTCGGGCAGTATTTGAAGCTGTCGATTTTTGGCCAGAGTCACGGCGAAGCGCTCGGCGTGACGCTCGATGGCTTTCCGGCAGGTATGACGATTGACATGGAGCAGCTTCTTGCGGAAATGGCGCGCCGTGCGCCGGGGCAGAGCCTGATGACGACCGCACGCAAGGAGCCGGATGCGCCGGAGTTCTTGTCAGGTGTGCTGAACGGGCGGACGACGGGTCAGCCGATTTGCGCCATCATCCGCAACACGAATCAGCGCTCGAAGGACTATGGCGATGGTGTGGATTTGGTGCGTCCGGGTCATGCGGATTACACCGGGCATGTGCGCTTCTTCGGCTTTGAGGATTGGCGCGGCGGCGGCAGCTTCTCCGGACGGCTGACGGCGGGGATTGTGCTGGCAGGCGCACTGTGCAGCCAGTATCTGGTGCATCAGGGCGTAAAAATCGCCTGCCACATCCAGCAATTGGGCGATGTGCGGGACGCGTCGTTCCTGGCGGCAGATGCGGCGGCGGACTATGCGTTCCTCAAGGGGATGCACCTGCCCGTGCTGACGGCGGGGCTGAATCAACAGATGGAAGAAACGGTGCTGGCGGCACGGGATAAGCAGGATTCCGTTGGCGGCGTGCTGGAGTGCATGGTGACGGGGCTTCCGGCAGGGCTGGGCGCGCCGTTCTTCGATAGCGTCGAGAGTGTCCTGAGCCACTTGCTGTTCGCAATTCCGGCAGTCAAGGGCGTTGAATTTGGTGAGGGCTTCGGCTTTGCATCCATGCGGGGGAGTCAGGCGAACGACCCGTTCCGCATGGAAAATGGCGAAGTTACGACGGAAAGCAATCATTCCGGCGGCATCAACGGCGGTATCACGAACGGAATGCCGGTGATTTTCCGCTGCGCCGTGCGCCCGACCCCCTCCATCAGCCAGAAACAGCGGACAGTGTCCCTGCGCACGGGCGAAAACGCGGACTTGGAGATTCATGGGCGGCATGACCCATGCATTTTGCCGCGCGCCGTGCCGGTGGTGGAGGCAACGACGGCGATTGGCATGATGGAACTGTGGAAGGAGCGAGCAGCGTGTCTGGACGGGTCGAAGTGATTGCGTTTCCAGGAACGAGTGGAAGTTTTTCCGGCGCGGCGGCACAGGAAGCGTTCCCGAATGGGCAGTGCGCCGGCTTCCCGACCTTCCCGGAGGCAGCGAAGGCGGTCATCGAGGGGCTGGCGGATTATGCGCTGCTGCCGGTGGAGAATTCCTTTGCGGGCGCAGTGCTGCCGACGTATTCGCTGCTGGAAAAGCTGCCGCTGCATATTGTCGGGGAGACGATGAAGGCGGTGCGCCACAACCTGTTGGGTGTGCCGGGGGCGACGCTGGCGGGAATTCGGCGGATTGCGAGCCATCCACAGGCGATTGCACAGTGCGACGTGTTCCTGCAGGGACTGAAGGGCGTGCAGATTACGCCCTCGGAAAACACGGCGATTTCCGCGCGGGACGTGGCGGCACAAGGCGACCCGTCATATGCGGCGATTGCGAGCGAGGAGGCGGCGCGCAGTTTCGGGCTGATTGTGCTGGCGAAAAACATACAAACCAGCAGCGCCAACACAACGCGCTTCCTGATTCTTTCGCGCACTGAAACACCGCTGGCAACGCCGAGCAAGGCAACTGTTGTCTTTACGGTCAAGAACGAGGTTGGCGCGCTGGTGCGGGTGCTGGCGTCGTTCGCGGAAAGCGGGCTGAACATGTCGCGCATCGAGAGCCGCCCCATGCCGGAAACGCCGTTCCAGTATTTCTTTTCCGCGGATTTTGAGGGCAGCATGGATGCGGAACACCTGTCGCGCGCCATGGAAGCAGCCCGCCCGTACACCTGCGAACTGCGGCTCTTAGGCGTCTACCCGAAGGCAATTCCGCCGAAAAGGGAAAACGAAGCGAATAATTCGTGAAAAATTGCAAAAATGGGGTTGACAAAGCCGAAAAAAAGTGTTATTATAATATAGCTGTCAGGAACGGAAACGCTTCCAAACAAAGCGCTTTCGGCACAGCGTGTGGGCCCGTAGCTCAGCTGGATAGAGTGTTTGACTACGAATCAAAAGGTCGTGGGTTCGAATCCCGCCGGGCTCATCACAGAGGCACAGCATAAGGCTGTGCCTTTTTGCGTACTGTAATGGCGTACTTCCGCTGTATTCTTTTGCCGCGTGCGTTGACGCTGTCCGCTGAAAATGCTACAATAGAAACAAATCATAGGGGAGGAAACAGCATGAACATCGGGATTCTGGGTGCGGGCAATATCGCCGGGTCGATGGCGCGCACAATTTGCGGGATGGCGGCGCAGGGACGTCCCGTCACGCTGTGCGCGGTCGCATCGAGGTCACAGGAGAAGGCGGATGCGTTCGCTAAGGCGTATGGCATCCCACGCGCGTACGGCAGCTATGCGGCGATGCTAAACGATCCCTTGGTGGAGTTGGTTTATATCGCCACGCCACACAGTCATCACGCGGAGCAGATTCGCCAGTGCGTTGCGGCGGGAAAGCCGGTGCTGTGCGAAAAATCGTTTACGGCGAACGCGAAGCAGGCGGAAGACGTTCTGCGGGAAGCGGAAGCGGCGGGGGTGTACGTCGCGGAAGCCATCTGGACGCGCTATATGCCCGCGCGGGGGATGATTGCGGACATCATCGCGTCCGGCGAAATCGGCGAGCCGCGGTTCTTGTCCGCCAATCTGGCGTATGATGTGGAGCACAAGGAGCGTATTAGCCAGCCGGAATTGGCGGGCGGCGCACTGCTGGACGTGGGCGTGTATCCACTGAATTTCGCGTCGATGGTGTTCGGCAACGACATTGTGCGCGTTGAAAGCAGCGTGCAGAAGCTCGGTACGGGCGTTGACCGTACGGAGAACATCACTTATTTCTACCGCGATGGCAAAATGGCGCAGTTGATGGCATCCGTTGCCTTCAATTCTGACCGGCGCGGCATCGTCTATGGCACGAAGGGCTTCCTGACGGTCGATAACGTTAACAATCCGCACGAGATCGCGCTGTATGACAAGAATCAGCGGGAAACACCGCGGGAGGTTCGCCCTGTGCCGGCGCAGATTACGGGCTATGAGTACGAAGTGGAGGCGTGTCTGCGCGATATTGCCGCCGGACAGCTCGAACCTGCCGAAATGCCGCACGCGGAGACGCTGGAAATCATGCGGCAGATGGATGCGCTGCGGGCCGCGTGGCAAATCCGCTATCCGTTTGAATAATCAATAATTGCAAGGGAAGAATAATGTGGAAGAATTGATGATTCGCCGGGCGGTGGATGCCGATATTCCGGCGCTGGACAGGCTGCTGTTTCAGGTGCATCAGGTGCATCACGAGGTACGTCCGGATTTGTTCAAGGCGGGCGCGAAGAAGTACACCGACGCGCAATTGAGGGCGATTCTGGCGGATGACAAAACGCCTGTGTTTGTGGCGGAGCGCGGCGGCGCGGTTGTGGGCTACGCGTTCTGCATCCACAAGCAGTTCGTGAACGACAACAACATGACTGACATCAAAACGCTCTACATCGACGACCTGTGCGTGGATGAACGGGCGCGCGGCGGGCATATCGGCACGCGCCTGTACGAATATGTGCTGGACGTTGCGCGTCAGCAGGGGTATTACAACGTGACGCTGAACGTGTGGGCGGACAACGTAAACGCGCGCAAGTTCTACGAGAAAATCGGACTGCGCGTACAGAAAATCGGGATGGAAAAGATTCTATAAGAAAAGGGAGCATCCGCGAAAGATGCTCCTTTTTGCTATTCTGATTTTTCTTCCTGCCTTCGTGGCTGATCGCGCATTTCGCTCGGCGTCATGCCGTAATACTTCTTGAACGCGCGGCGGAAGCTGGTCGGGTTGGTGTAGCCGAGGTCGGCATAGAGGACGGTCAGGTTGCAGTCGCCGCTGGTCAGCCGCCGCGCCGCTTCGTTCATACGCAGGCGCTCCAGATAGACGCTGAAATTCTGCCCGGTTTTCTCCTTGAACATATGGCTCAAGTAGGTGTCGCTGATGTTGAAGCGATCGCCGACTTTGCTCAGGCACAGGCTGGGGTCGGTGTAATTCTCCTGCAAATAGCGCTCAACATCGGGAATCGGCGTGGATGGCGACGACACCTTGACGAAGAACTCGCACAGGCACAGTGCGTCATCCTCCAATTGCGCGAACGTCGGCGCCGGGCTGTACAGGCGCTCGTCCAGCTTCTTCAATTTCGCCGCCATCTCCTCCGACTGCGGCGGAAGCACCTGAAAGCGCGCCTTGAACAGCGTGTTCTTCAGGTCAGAAAGCAGCATGTTCAGCAGCGGCAGGGGCAGGCTGCGCTCCTCGACGTTCTCGCGGTGGATGAGCGCGAACATGTCCGTCGTCTGATCCTTGTTGCCGGTGGTGATAAAGTGCAGCAGCTTCGCCGAAATCTCGATGGGGTAGTACCAGCTCTGCGTGTCTTTGCGGATGAAATCGTAGGGGAGGAAGATATGGTGCTTGGCGGTGTAACGGGAGGCGGCGCGCGCCTGCTCGTAGCTTTCCCACAGCCGAGACGGCTGCGTGCAGCGGCTGCCCACGCCCGCGTAGAACCACAACCCGGCATCCGCCAATTCGTCGTGCAGCTGAACCACATGCTGCTGGAGTGTCGCGAAGGAATCCGTGTCGTCGTTGGCGTATGTTGCCAGCACGACAAATTCACCCGCCAGCGTCGCGTAGTAATACAGCGGATACGCGCCGGACAAGTGCCGTCCCAGCGCTTCCGTGATGGTGTCGTACTCCACCTTCGGATCTGCAACCTCAGAATTCTGCCGATTCGCGACGCAGAACAGCACATAATGGTGGATATTCCCCGTCAATCCGAGCGATTCCATCATGTATTGGAACTCATCCTGCGACGCGACATGTCCCGACAACAGCTTGCGCAGGTACGATGCATTGATGACCGGGCGCTGTGCGTCGATTTCGCGCTGCAGCTGCGCGTTCGCATCCTCTGCCTCGCCAAGCTGTGTCGTCAGCTGGCGAATCGGCTTCATGGCGCGGCGAATCAGCTGGATGATGACCAGCGCGCCGACCACGAGCGCGGCGAGAAAAATCAGCAGATAGATGCGCAGAAACTGCCCTGTCGCCTGATTTGCCAGACTGTTCGGCAGCAGCAGCAGATACTGCCGCCCGGAAGGGCTTACGCGGCGAAGAATCCGGTAATCGCCTTGGAACGCCGTTTGATTCGCATCGAAGGTGAGGGGAGACAGCGCAACCGCATTGCCGACGCTGAAAAGCGGCGTACCATCGGCAGAAAGCACATACACGGCGGCATCCGCGATATTTTCAGGCAGCAGATATTCCCGGAGCGCACTGCCGTCCAGCTCAAACGCCACGACGACGGGCATCGACGGCAGCTGTGCGCCGCTGATATCCATCAAGACCGCCAACTCGCCGCTGCGCCCGGAAAACTGCCCGTAATCAACAAACGTCGGTTTAACGGTCGCACTTTCCATTGCCGCAAGCCAATTTTCGTACTCGCTGGCGCGGAAAGAGCGTGTGCGGCGGTAGTACAACTCCGCTGGAACAGACTCGCTTGACGTCAGGATATGGTTGGATTCCTTCAAATACAATGTCGAGCGGATGACGGGCAGGCTGATCAGCCCGTACTGCCGGATGGTCAGGTTCTGCATCATGCGGTAGGCGGCGAGAACGTAGTTTGCATCCGTCTCGTCGTGCATGTTCGACAGGCGCAGGAGCGTTGCGTCCGTGCGCAATTGCAGGGAGTAGTCGCTCATCAATTGCAGCTGGCTTTCCATGCCGCTGGACACGCGCGTGAGGTGGCTGCGCTGCTGCTGCCAGTAGCTGTCGCGGACGCGGCTGTCATAGGTGAAGCCGATGATGACAAGCAGCGCCAAGCAGACAAACAGGAACATCGTATAGGAAAGGGCAATCCCAGAGGCGCGTCCAAGGCGCGCACGAAGAGCCTGCCACGGTTTCTTTCGGGTCAAGAAATTCACCCTCGTCTCTCAAAAATTCGGGAGGCAACCAGTTTTTCAGCAGAAAGCGCAAAGATACTTTCCATTGTTATTATACCAGAAAACTCGGATTTTTCAAGGGGTTGCGGGGGAAGGGTACAATTTTTGACCCCTTGAATCACCAGAAATGTACCCCGACGGAAAGAATTGTGCCTTGCGCGGAAAGCGCTTTCATGCTATGATGCAATCAACGCAAAGGCGACGGCGGACAACGCCGGGCAAGCCAATGCAAAAAGAAAGGAAGGGTTCCAAGATGAAGAAGCTCCTCGCAATGGCGACCTCTCTGGCGCTGCTGGCTACGAGCGCGATCGTTCCGATGACGGCGGCTGCCGCAGAGGAAAAGGAAGTAACCAAGCCTGAAAAGATTACCATCATGGTTGACACCACGCTGGTCAATCAGGCGAACGGCCGCGACGCTTTTGAAGCGCGCTGGGAAAAATTGACGGGCATCGATCTCGTCATCAACCAGCCTGACCACTCCGCTTACTACGACGTCATGCAGCAGACGATGGCTGACCCCGACCAGTGGCCGGACGTGCTCATCATGTCTTCTACCTATTATTCCGACTTCGCGGCGAACGGCGCGCTGTGGGATATGACCGAAGCGTGGGAGAATTCCAACACGAAGAACTCCGGCCGCTTCACCGGCGACAGCGTTATCGAAGGTCTGAAGATTAACGGTCACCTCTACGGCTTCTCTCCTGCCCGCGGCAACGGCTGCGTCACCTACGTCAAGAAGGCGTGGATGGACAAGGCTGGCATCACCAAGGCGCCTACCAATTGGGAAGAATACGCTGCCATGCTCGACGCCTTCTCTAAGCTGGGTGTGGATGGCAAGACCACTTACGGCACCTCTGCTGCCGGCTTCATCGGCAACGAAGCGCCCTACACCAACTACCTGCCGGAATTCTATCAGGATGCGTACCCGTCTTTCATCCTCAAGGATGGCGTGTATGTTGATGGTTTCACCCAGCCGGAAATGGAAGCTGCGCTGGCACGGCTGAAGGAAGGCTACGACAAGGGCTGGATTGACCCCACCACCCTGACCAACTCCACCAAGGACTGCCGCAATAAGTTCTACGACGAGCAGTTCGGCGTGTTCACCTACTGGGCGGGCACTTGGGCAACCAACCTCAAGACCAACCTTGAAGCGAATGGCCATGACTCTGAACTGATTGCGCTGCCCCCGATTGCGGAAGTCGGCGCGTACTTCGACCGCATTCCGCCGGTCTGGTGCATCACCTCTACCTGCGAGAATCCGGAAGGCGTGTTCGCCTATTTCATCGACACCATGCTCGACGGCGGCGATATGCAGATGCTGTGGACGTATGGCGCGGAAGGCACCCACTGGTCTCGTGCGGCGGAAACTGTGCTGGACAAGACCTATGAAGAGGGCCAATTCCACTTCCTCGAAAACCTCGAAAAGGCCGGCACCCTGTACACCAAGAACCACATCGACCCGATGCTGAGCCTTGCTTCCTTCGCGGAAGGCTACCCGGATCCCAAGTCCGTCAAGGAAGAAGCTCGTGCGGCATCCGAGCTGTTTAACGCCAACTCCAAGCTGGCCGCCATCGTGCCGACCACCGAAGAAATGGGTGAATACGGCGCGGAACTGACCCAGAAGAAGAACGAACTGATTGCCAACGTCATCATGGGCAAGCTGACCTATGAGCAGGCGATGGAGCAGTTTGAATCCGAAGGTTACGCTGCGCAGTCTCAGGAAATCGTTGATAGCCTGAACGCGCTGCTGAACAAGTAATCACAACCCATTCCGCCGGGGACGGTTGGCATCCGCTGACCGTCCCCGAGACGGGATAGAGTGTGTTTCTAAAATGAGACCGGTGCAGTTTCGAGCAGATTTTCTTGCAATTCAAGGATGAAAACCGAAGGTTTACTGGCGGTAAATCGAGGTTTGAAGACGCAGAAGTGCAAGAAAAGATGCCGAAAATGCTGCCGGGCGAATTTAGAAACACACTCTAAGCCAATCAGCACATTTTTTTCATGGAGGGGGACTACCTGATGCAAGCGCCAGCGCAGATAAAGCATCGCAAGGCACCGCTGAAAACGCGGCTGTGGAACTACAAATGGTTCTATGTGATGTTCCTACCGGTTTTTGTGGCACTCATCGTTTTCCATTACCTGCCGATGTTTGGCATTTCGCTTGCCTTCTTCCGGTATCAACCCAGCAAAATCGCGAACCCGCTTGAGTTCACCGGGCTGGCAAACTTCCAGAAGCTGTTCAGCCGTCCACAGTTCTGGTCGTCCTTCACCAACACGTTGGAAATCTCCATTATCAAGCTGCTTCTGAACACCTTCATGGCGGTCATCATTTCGCTGCTGCTCAACGAAATGGTCTCCACGAAGATGAAGAAGCTCTCGCAGACCATCATCTACCTGCCGCACTTCATGTCGTGGGTCGTTACCGCCGGCGTCTTCGGGATGCTGTTTGCGCCCACGTCCGCAGGTCTTGTCAATCAGGTGCTCATCCAAATGGGGCTGATTGAAAAGGAAATCTACTTCTTGGGTGACAATGACTGGTGGCGTTTCAGCTACTACATCATCAACATTTGGCATGACACCGGCTGGGGGACGATTATCTTCATGGCGACCCTGACCGGCATTGATCCCGGCATCTACGAAGCCGCCTCGATTGACGGCGCCGGCCGCTGGAAGAAGATGCGCTACATCACCCTTCCCGCGCTGGCAAACACAATTGTGACGGTGCTGGTCTTGAATCTGGCGAAAATCATGAACCTCTTCGAGAGTGTGTTCGTGCTGCAGAATGCCGCCGTCTACAAGACCTCGCAGGTGCTTCAAACTTACGTTTATTACCAGACCTTCAACAGCGGCGGCAACGTCAACTTCGGTTATACCACCGCAATCGGTCTGTTCCGTTCTCTTGTGGGTATGGCGCTGGTGCTGATTTGCAACCAGGTCAGCAAGAAAATCCGCGGCCGCGGCATTGTGTAAGGAAGGAGGAACGTCATCATGCAAGCAACCGCAAAGGAAGCAAAACTTCCCTCTATCAAGAAAGGAAAGAAAACCTTTTCTGTTTTCCCGTTTGTCAACGGCCTCTTCTTCCTTCTTTTCTGCCTGTTTATCCTTGTTCCGCTGTGGAAGGTGCTGGTTGACTCGCTTGACCTGACCACCGGCTACGGCATGAAGCTCTGGCCGGAAAACTTCGGCCTTGCGGGCTATCAGTCCGTATTCTCGAACCCGACGCTGCTGCGCCCGCTGATGATTTCCGTCGTCACGACCGTCGCGGGTACGTTCCTCGGTCTGTTCCTCTCCACCGTCGGCGCGTACGTGCTGATTCAGTGGGACATGCCCGGCCGCAACTTCTTCGCCGGCATCATGCTCTTCACGATGATTTTCCAAGGCGGTATGATTCCGACCTACCTCGTCATGAAGAGCCTGCACCTGACGAACACACTGTGGGTCGTCATCCTGATGCCCGCCATCAACGTCTATAATTTGGTGCTGATGCGCAACTTCTTCGAGGGCATCCCGACGTCCCTGTTCGAGTCCGCGACGCTGGACGGCTGCTCGCCGATTCAGATTTTCTACAAAATCGTCCTGCCGCTGTCCAAGGCGGCGCTGGCGTCCATCGGTCTGATGTTCGCCGTCTCCTACTGGAACGATTACACCAACTACAAGCTCTACATCACCACCGACCAGAGCCTGTACAACTTCCAGATGAAGCTGCGTTCCATCATCATGGGGTCTGACCTGCCTGCTGCCAACGGCGGCGCGGCGGAGAACACCGTCACCAACGCGGCGGTTATCGTGGCGATTCTGCCGTTCATGATTCTCTACCCCTTCCTCCAGAAATACTTCGTCAAGGGCATCAACATTGGCGCCGTGAAGGAGTAATACTATTTTCCAATTCACCTGCGCCATCTGCTTGCGCCTTTTCCGTTCTGGCGTCCGGTCGTTCCAT
>ERZ839741.162-NODE-162-length-92057-cov-7.294168_pt1 | contig 92057 bp, 68 predicted proteins | sample MGYA00519880_ERZ839741 | MGnify/ENA primary metagenome ERZ839741 (study PRJEB31850, sample SAMEA3708851) | human gut metagenome | biome: human gut; feature: human-associated habitat; material: faeces | place: China | collected 2014 ...
CCGCCCCCGGGATCCCCGCCACGAAACCGGCCCATCTACTACGTTTGGGCGACATCCCCCGACCATGGCGTCTCGGGCAGAAATAAAACCGCAGGTAGACGGCCTGCGGTTTTCGCGAAATACGGGGTATGGTCGAGGGGTCGGGGTTAAACGTAGTAGATGGGCCGGTTTCGTGGCGGCGGCATCGCAGGCAGCCGACCGAGGGCGTCCGGAAGTGAGCAGGGCATCCGTCTAACGACCGATTTCCAGCCAGTTGCACAGTACGTTGGCTCGTAGCTCCATTTCCGTTGTCTTTTGCGCCTTAGTTTTGCACCTATAGCGTAATTCCAAGCGCGAGCAAAGACTTCTCACGATCGCATCAAGCTGCTCGGCATCGTTAAGCATGTCGTGCGTAACCAGGAAGACGTCATACCCCATACTTTGCAGCGCTGTCATGCGTTTGGCATCGTGGGCCAGCACAGCGCCTGATCCGTGGATGACCTCCCCCTGAATCTCCACGATGCCTGCTTTCATTATGGTTGGATTTACGATCACGATATCCCCGTAGCAGACTCTTTGCCCCGCAATGCTCTGCGCCGATGCGGTAAGCGGTGTAAGGTCGTTAACGTAAACGCTTCGAAAGCCGGCACCGCCGCGAGAGCGAGGAAGCGACAGCAATAAAATTCCTGCAACTTCAAGCGGAGAAGCTGCTATACCTGTCACCAGCTGCGCGGCGTTGTAAAACTTCGTACCCCACTTTCGTCTTTTCATCTTACTGGCGTACTCATGAAGCTCGTGTAATTCGATGAGCGGCTTCCTCATCCAGAGCGAAGTGCCCTTTAGCCTTGTGACCTCCTTCGTTTTCTTTTGCCCGTTGGGCCCCTTCGTATTTACCTGTTCTTTGGCATTTATGCGCGCATAAACGCGTTTCCATTGTGGTTCGTCTTGGCTTTCATCGAGGTCAAAGAGGGATTCGGTGGTTGCATTCTCGGCAGCGTCATTGGCTTTGTCTAGTTCCGCCTCTGCTGCTGCGGTGGGCTCAAAGACTGAGAACCATCCGCAAAATTCGTACATGGCAAGGACAAGATCGGTTGGAGACACAAAGCGCGCCATGGTAAATAGCGTCGCAAGAGGATTGGTAACCCTAAAGCTCATCGCGGTTTCCAGCGTGCTATCCACTCCCGAAGCATCATCACAGTGGATTGTTGTCCGTAATCCCGAATGGTAGTTAACGCCACCGGGCACTGTGGTGGTAATAATCGGGGTCTTGAGGATATCGGTTACGAAAGGGGCTTGGGCTAGAGCTCGCCAGCCGTCTTCTGGGCTTGGCAGTCTTGGGTAGAGGTCGCGGACCTGCGGTGGGCAGCGCCAGTAGCGGAACGCGGTGTTTGCACAAATGATCTCGTCCATATGGGCCTCCCCTAGCTTTGGCTGCGTGCCGTTATGTTTGCAGGTAGATCGATTATCAATGGCGGCATCATGCCGGTAAGTACCGGAAGCTGACCAAATGCCGACAAATAGCTCGACGCATTTCGTCTAAAGATCGCCGCGTGGCACAAATCTGCTGGCAGGCGTTCTGGGGTCGTGGTCCCTATCTCCACATTTGTGCGTGAATCCCATGGCAAATTCAATGAAAGATCGCATGAGCTTTATGCAAAACGCGCGATGACGTCAGCACATGAGAGATCAGCTAGAAACGCGTTTAAATTTTTCGATTCGAGTTTGGTGTCAAGCTTGGTGTCAAAAAGAAAAAGGCCAGAGACTTAACACCTCTGACCTGTTCTTTAGATGGTGGGCGATACAAGATTCGAACTTGTGACCCCATCCGTGTGAAGGATATGCTCTACCCCTGAGCCAATCGCCCGTCGCCTTTCGGCAAAAGAGATACTATCATAGCCGCGCGTGGTTTACCAAGAACTTTTTGCCCTCGATTGTAAATTCGTGAGAGCAAATCGCACTGTTTCAACCCAGTCAACCAACAAAACCGCAGCTTAACCACCCTTTATCGTTTAATCAACGAGGTTTCGGGACGGCAGATAAGTCGCGCGTTGTTGTAAGCCATGTCGAGCGTGAGACAGGTACGCGCGGCGTGCGGTCTCGACGACGGTGCCCTCAAAGGCGCGGCGCAGCAGCAGCGAATTGCCCTCCCCCATCAGGCTGGCGGGGATGCGCGTCAGGTTCTCCTCATCACCCAGAATGTGGTCGATGTTGGAACGGATAGGCAGGCGATAGTCAAAGACCAGCTCGGAGGGGTCCTCGGCAAAGCGCACGCGGCACGGCAGGTACTCAAACGAGACCAGCATGGGGTCGCTTTCCTTAAAGAAGCCCTTCAAAAACCAGCGTTGGCGCGCGTCGGGCTTGGTGTTGGGCTCAAAAAAGCCATAGATGGTCTCGTAGCGGCGCGTGTACAGGCCGGTGTTAAACAGGCAGCGGTCGTCGTCGAACACCAAAGGCAGGTTGGACGGCGCGGTCTGGTCCACGTCGCGCTCGGTTAGGAACACCGCGCGGCTAAACGAGAACGACAGGTAGTTTTTGAGGATGCGGTTGCCGGGACCCCAGTCCTCGGGGTCGGCGAGGTCGACCAGGCGGTCGTAGCAGGGCTCGGGGCAAAATTCGAAGTCGCACACATTGCTGCACAGGATGCTAGGGAGTTCCATGTGGCGTCCAATCAAGATAATGGCAGGCGTGCGGATGCTTTGATTTTATACGTGCGACGGATCGCCCATGCCCACAACGCAACCGCGGCGCAGCTCGTCGGCGAGTTCTTCTCGCGTGCGGTTTCCGGAAACAAGGTCCTGGATCCATGCAAAGTACTGGTTGTCTTTGGGCTCGGGGCTGTCAGACAGCGCGTCCAGTGCCGTCTTCTAGCTGAACATAGCTCCATAGCATTGCTACCTCGTTTACGAATTTTTGAGTTAAAAGCCTGCCCCTAACGCGGGATGAATCACACTAGTTACCCGACCCAAATACGTCATCTACAAGATCAGGCAAGTCTGTCCATACTTGATAGGCGGCAACGTTGTCCGGATTCATTTCTCTTGCACGACGTTTATCGTCCGTATTGTGCTTTGCGGCATTGGTCAAAGCCAGGCCCTTGTTACCATCAATCATTTCGAGATGTACCGACTTGAACTTTGACGCGGAGGACCTGTTGGGGTCAGTAGATTTTAGAACGCCAAGGTCGCGCGCTCTTTTCTCACATTGTGGCGTCGATGCAAAAGTTTCCGGGCATGGTGAGACATGATCGATTAGCCATACTTCAAAGCATGGATTGGAGATCGCGAGCCTAACTCCTTTTGTCTTTGCTTCTCGTTCTGCTGCGGCTAGATTTCTGAACTCATCTGAATCGACCACGATCCATGCGGAACTCAATGCTTCGATTTCGCCCGCTTTAACGGCCTTTTTATCTGAATCGAGCTCTCGCGAAAGCAGCTTGGCGACCTTCAAAGGGTCTCCGTCAATATGCCGATACCGCACGCTTCCGCGAACGTCCATTTCAGTAATAAGGAAGTTAAAGTATTCGGTTTCGGTCACCTTGCCATTGGACACAATTAGGTGGCGCTTTCTTTTGGCTCTTGTTTGCTTTTTGCGGCCACGAGCAAGTCCTCTCCTTTCCGCCTTAGCCATTTATGTCAGCGCCTTCCTTCATGAGTTGGGCCACAAGTTGATGAAAACTTGGGTTGGGCAGCGGCACATAGACACCGTTTAAGTAATTGCGCCCCAGATTCTCATTTGCACGAGGGGAATACTCCATCGCAGCAATTAATTGCGAAGCACCTTCAGAGTCCTTTTCCACAAACCAGACTTGGTCACGTTCGAGTACCTCTTCCATAGGGCTGGTTCGCGTCATCAAGGTGACATCATGGGTTGAGAAGATTAGCTGCGCGCCCTTTGGATTTGTGTCGGGATCGGCGAACAGTGAGACGAAGTCGCGCAGGAGCGTAGGATGAAGACTCGAATCAAGCTCGTCAATTACTGTTGTGGCCCCACTGCTTAAAGAGCGTAAGGCTACCGAGAAAAACGCGAGCGCAGCTTTTGTGCCCTCCGATTCATGGGCGGAGTCCAGCCAAAAGCCATCTCCCGAGCCTTTATGGTGGAAGAACAGATCATAAGCGAACGACCATTTAAAGTCTTCTGCTTTTTTATTGCGTGGCTCTTTTGGAATATCATCGGGTCCGATGAGTGAATCTTTTAAACTAGGGACGCCTTCAGCTTGACGAACGTCCATGCCATCAATTCCGATGTCAGCATATTTAATGAGCTGAGATAACATTTGGGCTCGCGGGTCATCGTTGATAAACAGTTTTTTAATGGTTGCAAGTTCTGCTAGATAATGCGTTGCGTCGTAGAGATAGACATCGTTGGCGAGAGCGGCGAATGCCGGCTGAATCACATTATTGCCTGCCGCCGCAACAACAGATAAGAACAAAGAGTTTTTACGTGTGATATCCCAAAGCTGTTTTTTAGCGCCCGTAAAGGAGCTGCCAAATTTAATCGACTGTTTCCCGTTAACCGAAGTGCGGTCATAGAGGAGGGACGGCTGTTTTGACCGGTATACGGTGAGGTTCTCATAAGTAACCTCATTTTTGTTTACACCAAATGAAAACTCATACTTCAAATTGCTGGCGGTAAATTCAATCGAGAACTCGGTATCACTTGATCGAGACTCTGAGTCAAGTAAAAAAGGAATGACAGGTATATGAGATTTCGAATCACCTGTTGCGTAACCGTTGCGAATAAAATAAGAGACAAAGTCTAGGGCGTCTAAGAAATTTGATTTGCCTGACGCGTTTGCACCGTAAACCGCAGCCACTCGCACGGGTCCAAGTTCCTTTTTGCTCGAAATCGGTTCAAACGAGAACTGCTGAGTATCTCGAAAGCTCTGAAAGTTCTTAAATGAAAAATTGAGGATCATCTTTAGAATCCTTCTCAAATAAATCGATTATTCACAGACATCCTTAAATAACAAAAACAATTATATAGTTTTAAAACCGATATTTGTTAGCTTTGAACAAATATCGGTTTTAAATTGAGATATTAGACAATGAACCTTATAAGTACGTATGACATAATGCCTGAAGCATAATTCTCTACACTGATATTAAGAGCAATCTTCAGTGACAGTGTCTCTTAATCTCACTCACTATGCCGGCGCATCTCTTCTCAATGCTGTCGGGAAAGAGCGAAGCTTCGGTAATGCCAAGTTTACTCAACTCGTTCAGTATTGATGCTTTCCTATCAGATGGCACTATGCAACGACCGGTTATTACGGGGCTGTCTTTGGGTAGTGGACTTATGAATTCCTCAAACGAAAAATAAGGATCTTCACCACGAATGTCATTTGGGAAAAGGATATATTGCCCCGACTGAGCGGCCTGTCTATCAAGATATCTAGTTCCGTAGACAAATAACGTGTCTTCGCAGCACTCCTTAAACCATTTTGCCTGATCGGTTGGTTCAGGGCAATTTGAAAGCACTAGATCACGTTGATAGTCAAAGTATGGTCTAGATATTGCAAGTGAAGCAAAGTCTGATAACACTTTAGAGTTCATAAACAGATGCCACGAGTCCGCGATTGCCTGACAGATGGGATATTCCTGCTTATCCCCTCCCGGTCGCCTAAAGATAAATACTTCGCCCACGTCATCCAGATTTCCGCAGGCGAAATAGTGGGCTGCAAGTGCATTTGAAGTGACATCTAATAGTCTGGTGGGGACTCCGTAGTGCTGGAGACAGGCTAAAAGATCAATTGGAAGCAAATCTCGATTAAAAACATTTGGCAATATGCGGCACGCAGTTTCAATAATATCCGCCTCGTGCTTAAGGGTGCCTATGATAGGAGAAATGGCGTCACTTCCCGGTTTACGCCAAAGACTGTCTCTTCCGATTGACGGAACAAGATCAAACTTAGTGGATCCTTGTCCACGAAACACAAATGTAGACTCAATTGTTCTGGCGTCACCATTTATTGTTGGTGAAAGACCTTTGATGTATTTGATATACGAGGCTACATCTTCAACCTCAACTTTAGCTTCATTAGACATATATCAATCCTTTAGCGGAACAAGAAGCTTTATAAACGGCAGTATTTGAATTGCAATTATCTTATCGCTCTGGCAGATGGGGTGTAAGGTTCAACATCGGTAATAGATCGAGAGGCAGTTGAGCTGAATAAAATAGTGCCGTCGCAGCGATAGCTGATACGGCACCAATCTCTAATAAATTGATTTAGTAGAAGGCTAAAGACTTCTGCAATGGCTGCATTCACTTCTCCCCTGGTCTCACTTAAACGAGGCCTTAGCAGCGATATGCGGCAGCAAGGAGCGCTGTTCCCAGAATGAAAAGCGTTAAGGAAGCGGCGATCCAGCTGTTGTCGGCAGTCTTGGGGAGTGTCACTGCAGTCGCAGCGGCGGTTTTTGGTTTGGAGGACGCGGTCACCGTCGTCTTGGTCGTTATGTTTGTCTTGGGCGACGTGGCCGCAGGCTTCACCGCGGGATCGGTCGGCGAACTAGCACCGGGCTGCCCTGCAGCAGGACCGGCACCACCAGCAGTTTCACTAGCCCCGCCACCTGGCACCTCGCCCCTGTCCGTCTCCCCCGCCGGAGGCGTGGCGACATCGGGCACAACCACCACATGCGGTGCCATCGCACCGGAGGCATCCAACACGCCGCTAGCACCAAAAGCCCCGCCAGCAGGCGCCACAAATCGCGCGGACACAAGCGACCCGCCCAAGCACGCAACGCCGCCGTCGGCACCGGCCGCATCAAGCCACGAGGCGTCGACGGAAAGCCGACAGCCGGCCGCACCAGCGCCAAGGCCCGCATCCTGCAGATACACGCCGTAGGCGCGCACGCCCGCTCCGGTCCCTGCGCCCGCGGCAACGACGCGCCCGCCGGCGCGCACGGCCATGTCGCCGGCGATCACGCCGGCGACCGCCTCGTCCGTGATATCGGTCCCGTCCGCACGGACATCGACGGTGCAGCCGTCCACCGCGAACGCCTGCGAAACGTGGATCCCGCACTGCGAGCCCGTCGCCGTCAGAGTCCCGGTACCGCGAAGCGTCAGGTTGCCCCACACCTCCATGCCGCACAGCGTGATGTCCGCATCGGGCGCATGCGACTCCGTCACGGAGTTTTGCCCGGCAAGCGTCAGCACCAGGTCGCCTTTGGCGCCGATGGCCTCGCCCGCGTAGCCGTTAAGCTCAAGGTGGTCGGCATCGGTCCAGGCCCAGCCGGGGCCCGACACGCCCGGCTCGTAGTACGTCGCGCCCGCGATGATGAGGCTCTCCGCGCCCGCGGCATAAGAAGGCCCGCCCAGCAAAACGCATAGGCAGGCCATGGCAACAATCGCAATGTAATGACGGCTGGTGTAGGACTCGGCAGCAAACATACCCGCTCCGATCTTCGCAGGAGCCAATAGAATGTGCACCAGAAAATGCCCTGGTAGCAGCAGTTATTAGTTTAGCGAGATCAAGCCGTAAACAAAGAAAATGTCCCTGAGCAGCGCCAATAATTAGGTGTAAATCGTTTTGCCAATCGGTGAAAGTAGAGATAGCGTCCGGCTCGGGCGCCTAGAGGCCACTATGAGAACGCCCTTAACCTATAAGCGCTTCATGAAGCTATGGATAGGGTTCGAGAGGAGCTGTCAGGGTGGGAACCTACCTATGCCAGCTCAATCGAGCTCTCTGCGACCTCAATGCCTAGTGCGTATTTCTCTACCAGCGCGTCCAGAATTACGCGGTTGCCATTTGTCATCTTTGGAGAAGAAACGATCTTCATTGACGAAAAAGCTTCATCAGAGATAACGAGATCGTAATAGGGCGGGATTCCAGGATTGCACTTATCAAGTATGATGTCATTCGCTCTCTGAACCCGATCTATTCGGACATTGCTTACACTAGCGATACCTATTGGAACGGCTGACAAGATATAACGCCACTCTTGTTGATATGACCACGCAGCGGCTTTGTGAACTCCAAGGGCAAGTATTTTAGCTTCAACCCCACCATTTCCAAAAGTGCTAATCACTTTTGGAAATAAAAGGGACTCGTCATTTGTATATTCGACCTTGTGAAGCATGTTGATATTACGGGCGGTTTCAAAAAAGAAATAGTCTTTATCCCAAAACTCCTCGAGAGGCAGATGAAGGCCATCAAATGAACCACCAAGGGCATTCAGAACTGCTTCACTTGATAACTTATTGAGGCTCTCAGTAGACACAGAGTACCGCCTAAACGGATGACTCTTCATCTGGATTCTTACGCCACATTCAGCTCCAGCATACTCGCGCCACATGGGGATGCTCTCCTCATCAGAAGAGGTCCAACAACTGACGAGCTTCATTTTTCCAAGATTTTGAGAGTCTGCTGAACGCTGTTCTTGTGGGTCATCAACCTTATCTAACCGGCTGAACCTGATAGTCCGATTATGCAGAATCAAGGCCAGCGTATCTAGGCTTGCATAATGATAGAGAACGGCGGGTGTTTCCATGTTTGGCTCCTAGCTATAACAATGAGTCCATATCGCAGTTCATAAAAATTTATAGACGCGATCGTCGACGCGCCAATGCCAATTAAGGCAGTAAACCTTAATTCTTGCCTTGCGAGCGCAAACACGGAGATGGCCAGAGATGACGTCGATGGCATATCGCTTTCACACCCCTAGCACGATGATTGACGCACATATGCACCACGATTTACGCCGTGCATACACATCAGCGTTAAGCCCAATCGTCACCACAGCCCTCTTCCAATGAAATGGAATATGACACTACGAATTACCATAATTTCCCGAGCCATCAAAATGCAATCGCGAACCATTTCAAGCAAATAGGTGTTGCCTTGAGAATCGTTGGTCCCATCCTCACGCAAAGTGCGAATGACTTGAGTCGCGCAATCGAAATCTGTCCGATTATGACTAAATGCATTGCGCAGAACCGGATTCCAACACTGCTTGATAAGGCCAGTAAATGGGCCCGTACCGACAGCGTTGAATCGCTTTGCCTTAGGGGCTGTAGAAAGTTTGTCGAACGACTTTGCACCTAGGTCTACGCCTTTGGGCATGACATCGAACGCCCCGTTACATTCGATGTTGTCGAGCCCGATAAACAGAACAAGCAGGCTGCCAATAAGCTCATATTCCCGACAATAAAGCTTCTCAATATCACTAGGAGTGCAGCAGAACGTACCGTACTTTTCCAAGTCATAGGCGTCTCCCGCCACAAGAAAAGTAAAACCGTTGAGGAGAACCGGATAAGATTCGGCTACGGAATCCAGAACTTCGTTGATTTCAGCAAGCAGCGACTTGGCACTCATATCGGTTTTGAGATAGTAACCTGCTAGGCCGGAAAGCGCCCCTGCCTCTAGACCAGAAACGAGTTTTTCACATTCAACAGCGCGCTCATACGCGTCACTTCCTGCAATCATGGGGAAACCGAGCCAAGACATTCTCGCGATTCGGCTCAGCAAGGGATAGTGTCGATTGTCCTCGTCGAGCAGTTTGCGTTCGAATTCCGAAAGAACCTTATCCGCATAATCGTCATGCCCATCGCAGTACAGTTGAAAAGCGGTCCTCAGGGTAGGCCAGTCTTCGCGGTAATAATGAAGACAATAAACCATATCGCTCACGTGCTCGCTGAGTTCATCAAACGGAATCAGCCCAGAGGCTCTGATAAAGGGGCTTGTCATGCAGGCACAATGTTCTACTGATATTTTATATGACGGAAGCTCACCAGATAACTCCACCATAACTCGGGCGCAATCTAAATTTCCATCCATGGAGGCAACCGTGCCAGGGTCGAGATTAAAATCAATCAAAGCGCAGCTCGGGTCAAGGCGAACCGCTCCGTCGATTCGGTTCCGGCACTGCGGACACAAGTATCTAACCGGATAGTCATTAACAAATCCAGCCTGGACGCGCAAACGATGCACGCATCCACATACTCCGCAAGTGACAAAGAAGTTCTTAACCACAAACACCTCTATTCAACTTCGCTGATTGCGTGAATCATAATTAACCAACCGATGCTAAATCTGATACAAAGGCTATAGAAGAGAATTACAAAATCTCCTCGCATCTCCCGCGAACATCCTCAAATTCATGCTGTCGTCTTTATTCTATAAATAATGCCCAAAGCGACGCCTTGATAGCCCCTCGCCAATTGCCGAATCGGCAAATCCGCGTGAGCGACAAGATAATTCATCGGGCGAAAATCAAAAACTGGATAAACCTCGACGAGAGCTGCCACAAGATTACGGCGAACGCCTCACTCGAAGTCCTTCTTCCTCAATCTCGATACGTAACGATCGAGCTCGTAAAGAGCATCAATGTAGAGCTAGGCGACATCTCGAATACCCCCAATGTCAAAGCTAAGCCCTTGGAAATGGAGTCCTCCGTCCTCGTTCCAATCTTCCGAGTTTGTTGCCAGGACGACATCATCGTCCCGAACGCTTTCGGTCTCTACGATACCCTCTATGTATAGGCGATAGAGCTTCGCCTTAGGAAAGCCATCCATGATTGACTTGGTGCGGACATCCGCACAAATCCGTCCGCCGTCGAATTCGTACTTAGGGTGTTTGTTCGTTCTTTTTGGGTGCTCGACCACGAAAGAGCGGATAGACTCAAAGAAGTCCAGGCAAAGCTCAAGCCTTGCGTGATCTGAGAACTCAAATCCGTTCGAGACATCGTCACGCAGGCAGTTCTTGACCAGCCAATAAGAGCGCTTAATCCAATCGTCGAGAACAACAAGGTATACGACATCCTATGGCTTGCCGCTGAACCTGCCTTCGATTGTCGCGTTGAAATCCTGAATGCTATATTCAATTTTCAGTATCAATTCCCAAATCAGCTTACGGCGAGCCCCGTCTTTCGCGAGTCACTTTTTACCTATGCCAAGGTCCTTTTTATCAAGTCCGTCAGTCGTGCGAAGAGGCATCAATGTCTGCATAGATTCGCCTCCCAAGGAAATACAGTTCTGGTTACACTCGAAGGATACCGTGCTAAAAAGCCCAAACGATTGCCAAATCAATGGATCTGGACGAACAGCAAGAGATTTATCGGACAAAAGCTCGAAACCGGATAAGTCTTGGCAACATCAGAAAAACAAAAGCAAGACGCTATGAGCAGGACATGAAAAGCGGGGAAACCCTCCTGCATGCTTATCCGCGGATTAGGCCGACAATAATGGCGTTCAAACAACCAGCGCCTACGCCGCATTCATGGAAGGGGCATTCGATGAACAATGCAACACTTTCACAGGGCTCGACGTTCACGCCCGTTCGATAAAGGCCAGCCGCCGACCGCGGCCGTAAGATGGGCTGTCGCGACGCGCATATCCTAGCTGCGTTCAGCACCAATGCAAACGCAGGCGAACGGTAAGGAGGGTTTAGGGCAGCGCATCAAGGCTCAACTTTTGGGTTATGTTTCAAAAAGTGTGGCATTTTTGAAACATAGTGGGGGTGAGCCCCAAGCGTCAGAGCTCTTCAGGCCAGACAAGGCCCGGTCCGAGAATGATTTTCTCCCTGCCGACGGTCTTCACATTGGCCGTGTAGCTAATCTCTAGGTCCCCGCGCTCGTAATTGCCGTAGATGTCGTCGATGAGCTTGTCGGCATCGTAGGTCACGACCCACTTGCTCCTGGCATCGCCGACCTTTCGGGCGAGCGACCTATGCTTCGCCTCGTCGAACGCGCTGCGATACAGACCGGGGCCCTTCTGCACATACGGCGGGTCGAGGTAGGCAAACAGTTCAGAGTCGCCCATCCTATCGTCGATGAAGTCCTCCGCGTCGAGTCTCGTCACCTCAATGTCGTCCCTTCGCGCCGCGATGTCCATGACCTTTTTCTTCAAGGTCCTGCGGTTGAAGCGAACGTCCATCTTGTAGTTGCCGGTCTGCTCGAGCCCGCCTATGACGCCGCCACTCAAGATACCCGATACGTTCGTCCTGTTGAGGTAGAAAGCCGCTTTGCCGAGCTCAAAATCACCCACCCCGTCATGATTCTGGTACATGTCGCGCATCTTCTTCCAGGTCTCGATGTTCAAGACGGCGGAGTCGATGAACTCGCACATCTCTTCGGCGTGATTGACGATGGCACCCCACATGCAGTACACGGCGCGGTCGTAATCATTAATCACGATCGAGGACACGTCGCCCTTCAGGAGAAGTTTGATGGCCAGCCCCGCACCGCCGGCGAACAGCTCGGCGTAGGGATGCCCAAGCAAGTCGTTCATCTCGAGGATCGCCCTGATCTCGGGGTACAGCTTCGTCTTCCCGCCAGGATACCTGATGGGCGTGTACGTAGTCGCCATCTTCTCACCTCCTCAATGTGTCGAACAAGCGGCCTCTCTATTGTTCCCGTTCATACTGCTGCCGTTTTATGATTGCGTCAACTCTTCGCTCGAGTTTCTCGTTAAAGTCCCTAATCTCCGACTCATACCTCTCTTTCCAGATGGCGGCGACAGCCAAGCCGTTTTCGCCCCACAGCCCTTCGGCCTTCTCTCTCCTGAACCATTTCTTGTAGTGCTTGCGCTCCTTATCCCCGCCGTTGTGCTCGAAGTCGCGCTTTGAGTCGGCAAATCGGCTGAGCATGACCTGCTTGGTGTAATGCCTGCCATTGCTCCAGAAGTCGTCTTCGTCCGAGAGGCCGCAAAGCAAATCGTATATGGACTGCTCAGGCGACTTGTCGCCTCCGGGTAGCACGAATCTTCTGGCGCAATCCTTTATCTTCTTTGCCGCATCCCTGTTTGAATCGGCGTCCACAACGAAGCACACGCCTCGCAGCGAGGCTATGTCCCTAACGGCGAGCTCTCCCAGCTCGCCGCAGCTGAGCTTCGCGGAGACAATATCGCATTTCCGCTTCAGCCGCGAAGGCATTATCTGCCCGAGCACCCACTTCGCCTCGTCGTCCTCGCACCAGATTTCGACCTTGGGGCCCTTTTTCGGCCTCAGCGGCTCAACCATGAGGTCGGCTTGAATCTCGTCTATCGGCGGATTTATCGTCAGCCTGATCCCGGACTCCCTCTTCTTGAGATACAGGACCTTAACCGCATCGTTTTTGCCCTGCGTCTCCTTGACGGCCTTCTCAAGGAGCGTCATCGAGTGGGTGGTGAAAACAACCTGCACCCTCTGAGCAGCGGCCCGCTCCTTCAGCAAATCGAAAAGTCTCACCTGGGAGGAGGGGAACAGGGTCACGTCGAGCTCGTCGATCAGGAGAAGGCCACCCCTGTACTCCTCGCCCATGGCGTCGGCGAGCCGCTCAAAGGAGATGAGGGCGCCCAATATCTGTCCAAGGTTGTCCTGCCCGGCGGAGTTGGCGAGGTAGTCGTAGGTGGCGGTGTTGACGAGAAGGGTCTCCTTCTGGCCGTGCTTCGACATCCTGACAACATCGGTGGTTTTATCCTGGTCGACCATAACGCGAGCGTACCACTGGTTAAAGCGCTCGATCTCGCTTTCCGAAAAGTCCGTCTGCTCGGCCTGCGGGTTAAGGAACTCGCCGACTGGGTTGGTCCTTTTCAGGCCGAGGTAGATTACGGGGTAGTCAATGTTACCCTCGCCCTTGGCTCGGGAGGAGCCGGTCACGATACGAATGGAAGATTTGTCTTTTGCGGGACGCTTAAACGATTTGACCTGGACGTGCTGCCCCTGGGATCCGGAAATGGCCTCGTCCCTGAAATCGACGTAATAGAGATGCTCGCCCGGGATATCGTGATCGGGCGACATGTTGAATATGTCGGTGAACTTGGTGCTGAACGGCCTACCGAAGATGGTCCTCCTGTCCCTGAGCCCGAACGGTTGCCCCAGCATGCCCAATATGGTGGACTTGCTCGTCCCATTCTGTCCCGCTATCACGGTAACGAGCTGCCCGAGCCCAATCTCGAGATCGTGCATGGCACGGAACCTGGAGACTTCAATCCCCTTGATGCCGAACGGTTCGAGACGCTTAGGTTTGCGCGACATGCCAGTGCTCCTGCTTCCTCAATCGAGCCTTTGGTACATCGGCCATTTTCCCACTTTGTAGCTTTTAGCGAAAGCGGACGACAGCGGCCACTCGGCAAAAAGAACGCCCGTTTCGGCAAAAGGTGCGGCCACACTGCCCGAAGTAGCTAAGCAGCGAGGCCCAGCGCCATCGTCGCGACGTTGACCGCGAACGTAGCCCTCGTCAGAAGAATCGTAGCTATGTCCTCTGAGCTGACCCGCCTGCCGATGCCGAGGGCTTTTCACAGCTCTCGAGAGAACAGGTCCTCCCTCACAGCGACAGGGCTGCCCGCTCCCCGTCCTGCGCCCAAGCCCGCTCGCTCTCGGTCAAAGCGTTATGGCGCCAGCGGGCGACGAGCCTGTCGATAAATATCTTGAAGCAGACAAACAGCACGGCGAAGGCAATGTAGCCGATGGCCAGAATGGCGAGCAATGTGAACGTGAACAGCGAATCGTCCGCAGCATCTCCGCGGATGTCAACGCAGGCCGATTAGTTTCTATCAAACGCACAGACTATGAACCAATCTTAGTAATTTTTCTTCTCCGGAAATCAACAACAGTTGCAGCTAGAAGCTCTAAGCACAAACGCCAAGTAGGCTAGAAACTAACCAACAATGGCATCCGCAATCATTAGTACGTTGCCGTTTAAATGGCCCTCATCTACATTTTCTATAGCTTTGAATTCAATCCATTCGGCACCAGAAATATCTAAGTTCTCAAGCTGAATTGGAGAGGTCGATTTACTAATGTTTTTTTCAGTATGAATGCATCTGAAATCGGAATCGCCTTTGTATTTAACAAGAATTTCGAATGAAGTAGAGTTGCCCTTTCCATCAATATTTGTGCTGGAAGGGGCGATGGTAATGGACAGCTTGGAATAGTTTCCGCCCAAATAGTAGTCGGCAAAGCCACTGCAAGCTGAGCAAGATCCAATAATTCCCCAGCGGTTGGGGTCATAGCGATTTCCCGCAGTATCTTTCGCGTTCGTATCGCCTGACTGTGAATAATTGGATGACGAGCCGGGCTTATCTTTCAATAATGCCCGGCTAGAATCATCTGATGCAGCACTGGAAACAGAACCACCGCCATTATTCGAGTTCAAGCTCACGCGCTTTAGTTCATTAAGCTCATCTTCGAGCTCTTGGATTCGGTCAGTTGCCTTTTCATAATCGTCTGTAGATACAACAACATTATTGTTAACTACTATCGGATTTTGCACCTGTGGCACCAAATAGGCTACAGCCACTTCGGCGCCAATAGTAAACAGGCCGGTTATAACCGAAATTGCTAAATTCTTAGCAAAGCTATCGGATTCTTTTGCCATCCAGCGACTCCATAGTTCAAACCTCGTCGATTACAGATACTTCTTCCACACCATCTTGTCCACGATGCCGGTGTAGCTCTGGATGATCTCGACCACCTTGGTGGACACGGTCTCGTCGGCGTAGTCGGGAACAGGAGCCTTGGGCAGCGACCCCTCCGCGTCGAGCTCGACGGCGGTGTGGACGGCCTGGAGCAGGCCCCTCTCGGAGATGCCGGCTAGTGTGAAGCGGGCCTTGTCCAGCGCCTCCGGGCGCTCGGTGGAGGTGCGGATACACACCGCGGGGAACGGACGGCCGACACTTGCGAAGAAGCTCGACTCCTCGGGCAGGGTGCCCGAGTCGGAGACAACCGCGAAGGCGTTCATCTGCAGGCAGTTGTAGTCGTGGAAGCCCATGGGCTCGTGCATGCGCACGCGCGGGTCCAGCTTGAAGCCGGTGGCCTCCAGGCGCTTGCAGGACCGCGGGTGGTAGGAGTACAGGATCGGCGTGTCGTACTTCTCCGCCAGCGCGTTGATCGCGGTGAACAGGCTCATGAAGTTGGCCTTAGTGTCGATGTTCTCCTCGCGGTGTGCGGTGAACAGCATATAGCGCTTGGGCTCCAGGCCGAGCTCGGAGAGGATGTCCGAGGCCTCGATCTTATCCAGGTTCGCGCGCAGGACCTCCGTCACGGGCGAGCCCGTGACGGAGGTGCGCTCCGGGGCGCAGCTAGTATCCTTGAGGTAGCGGCGGGCGTGCTCGGAGTAGGCCAGGTTGACATCGGAGATCACGTCGACGATGTGGCGGTCTCCTTGGGCAGGCACTCGTCCTTGCAGCGGTTGCCGGCCTCCATGTGGAAATTGGGGATGTGCAGGCGCTTGGCCGCGATGGCGGACAGGCAGCTGTTGGTGCCACCCAAGATAAGCAGCGCGTCGGGCTGGACCGGGACCATCAGCTTGTACGAGGCCGCGATGATGTTGCCCACGGTCTCGCCCAGGTCCGCGCCCACGGCGTCTAGGTAGACGTCCGGGTCGGCGAGCGATAGGTCGCGGAAGAAGATGCCGTTGAGCGTGTAGTCGTAGTTCTGCCCGGTGTGCGCCAGCAAGCAGCCGAAGTGGCGGCGGCACTTCTTGATGACCTCGGACAGGCGGATGACCTCGGGGCAGGTGCCCACGATGATGAGCAGCTTTAGGCGGCCTTCATTTTTGAACTGAAAATTTCTTTCCTTTATCTCCTTTCAGCTAATCGCGTTTAAATAGGTCCCTTGTATAAACCTTTTCTGAAACATCCGCGAGCTCGTCGCTCCAGCGGTTGGCGACAATCACGTCGCAGCCGGCCTTGAAGGCCTCCAGGTCGTGGGTCACCTCGGAGCCGAAGAACTCCGGCGCGTCCAGCGTGGGCTCGTAGACCACCACGGGCACGCCCTTGGCCTTCACGCGCTTCATGACGCCCTGGATGGAGCTCGCGCGGAAGTTGTCGGAGTTGGACTTCATCGTCAGGCGGTAGACGCCCACGACCGGCTTCGGCTTGCCCTCGTACACGCGGTCCCACACCATCTGCAGCACCTCGTCTGACACGAAGTCCTTGCGGGTGCGGTTGGCGTCCACGATGGCCTCGATCAGGTTCTGGGGCACGTCTCTGTAGTTGGCAAGCAGCTGCTTGGTGTCCTTGGGCAGGCAGTAGCCGCCGTAGCCGAAGCTGGGGTTGTTGTAGTGGCTGCCGATACGCGGCTCAAGGCACACGCCGTCGATGACGTCGCGGGTGTTGAGGCCGCGGACCTCGCAGTAGGTGTCGAGCTCGTTGAAGTAGGCCACGCGCAGCGCCAAGTAGGTGTTGGCGAAGAGCTTGACGGCCTCGGCCTCGGTGGTGCCCAGCACGAGCTCCGGGATGCCCACGGTGCCGTCGGCGTTCACGCGCTCCAGCTCGGCTGGGTCCGCCCCTTGGGCAAGCAGGCGTGCGAAACGCTCGGCAGCCGCGACGGCCTCGGGGTCGTCCTTGGGCGCGCCCACCACGATGCGGCTGGGGTGCAGGTTGTCATAGAGTGCCTTGCTCTCGCGCAGGAACTCGGGGCTGAAGAAGATCTTGCTGTCGCCCAGCCTCTCGCGAAGGCCCGCGGTGTAGCCGACGGGGATGGTCGACTTGATGACGATCCAGGCGTCCGGGTTCACCGAGCGAACGGCGGCGATGGCGGCCTCGACGGAGCTCGTGTCGAAGAAGTTCCTATCGCTGTCGTAGTTGGTAGGCGTGGCGATGACGGCGTAGTCGGCGCCCGTGTAGGCCTCCGCCACGTCGACGGTGGCGTGCAGGTCGAGCTCGCGCTCCCCCGCCTTGGCTTCCGCCAGGAAACGCTCGATTTCGTCGTCCTGGATGGGCGACTCGAAGTTGTTGATCTTCTCGACCTTCTCGGGCACGATGTCCAGCGCGTGAACTTCGTTGTGCTGCGAGAGCAGGACGGCTAGAGACAGGCCGACGTAGCCGGTACCGGCGACAGCGATCTTCATGTCATTCTCCAATTGTCAAAGAACAATAATTCGCATGAAAAATGGCCCCTGTTACAGGGCCATGATTTCCTAAATGTTGTAGTAGCGCTTATACCACTTGGCGAAGGCCCTCAGGCCGTCCTCGAGCGGCGTCGCGGGCTTGTAGCCCAGATCGCGCTGGAGCGCCGTGGTGTCCGCATAGGTGACGGGCACGTCGCCGGGCTGCATGGGCACGAGCTGCTTGTGGGCCTCGAAGTCGTAGCCGGCCGGGAGTACGCCCTCCTCCACCAGCACGCGCTGCAGCGTGTCGACGAAGTCGAGAAGGTTCTCGGGGTGCGAGTTGCCGATGTTGTAGACGCGGTGCGCGGCGAGCGGCAGCCCGTCCTCTCCCATCTTCACCTCGGGGGCGGCGTCCATGACGAGTCTGACGCCCTCGACGATGTCATCGACGTAGGTGAAGTCGCGGCGGCAGTCGCCCATGTTGAAGATTTTGATGGTGTCCCCGCGGCGCAGCTTCTCAGTGAAGCCGAAGTAGGCCATGTCGGGCCTGCCCATGGGGCCGTAAACAGTGAAGAAGCGCAGCCCGGTCGCGGGGATGGAGTAGAGCTTGGAGTAGGCGGCGGCCATGAGCTCGTTGGACTTCTTGGTGGCCGCGTAGAGCGACACCGGCGAGTCGACGCGGTCCTTCTCGGAGAACGGCACCTTCTTGTTGCCACCGTAGACCGAGCTGGAGCTGGCGTAGACGAGGTGCTTGACCGGGTGGTGACGGCAGGACTCGAGCACGTTGAAGAAGCCGACGAGGTTACTCTCGAGGTAGGCGCGCGGGTTCTCGATGGAGTAGCGCACGCCTGCCTGGGCGGCGAGGTTCACCACGACGTCGAAGCCGTTCTCGGCGAACAGGCGCTCGATGAGGGCGGCGTCGCACAGGTCGCCGCGCACGAAGGTGAAGCGGCCGTCGGTGTCGGCCTCGGCCAGCATGCGCAGGCGCGCGTCCTTGATGTCGGGGTCGTAATAGCTATTGAGGTTGTCGAGGCCGACAATCACTTCATCGGTCTCCTCGAGCAGCTTCTTGACGAGGAACGCGCCGATGAAGCCAGCCGCTCCGGTGACGAGTATTTTTCTGTTCGCCATTAGTGAAACTCCTAAAACCTGAAAATCCTAAAAGGGAATCCTTCGGTTGATATATCCTTCAGTTGCATTTTCGCGAGGTATCATGCGACACGGATTACCCAAGACAATGGAATGACTAGGGACGTCACAGTTTACAAACGCCCTAGGGGCAATAAGAACATCGTCACCGACCGTAATACTTCAGACGACGGCGGCGTTAACGCCAACCCACACACAGTCTCCCAAAATTGGCGCTTCTTTTCTCTTACCGCGGTTCTCTCGACCGATCGTCGCGCCCTTATGCAAGTTGCAGTTCGCGCCGAAAATCGCAGCCTCATTCACCGTGATGTTAAAGGCGTGCCCGAGGTAGAGCCCCGGTCCGATTTGAGCGGCACGAGCTATCTCCAGGCCGCATCTCTCCTGCAGACGGTGAAGCAGCAGACGCCAAATGGGATTGCGCGAGCCATGCGCCTTACGGAAGACGAAGAGGAATCTGGGCAAATGATCGGACAGAGGCGAAGCATCTGCTCAAGAACGGCGACAATCGAGGCACCCCCCAAGAAAAACTTTATTGTCAAGACAATCGCTTCCTTTCAATTTGCTCGGTCAAAATGCGATTACTGCCGGCGCATTATCGCTTCTCAGGCAAGTGCGGGTAAACCCGCTCGCAGAAGTCCCGCTTCTCCTGCCAACCCATGTGCTTCGTGTTGACAAACTCACTCGAGTGTTTCTCACGGTATTGCTCTATCGTCCCGATTGGCCGCGCCGGGACACCGGCGACGACTGTGTTGTCGGGAACGTCATGCGTTACGACGGCGCGGGCGCCCACGATGCAGTTTCTGCCGATAGCCACGCCCGGCATGATCATGGCGTCCATCCCGATGTGCGAGTTGTCGCCGATCGAGACGCGGCCGAACCTATCGATATCGACCAGCTCTGGATACATATGCCTCAACGTCCAGGCGCCGCCGTCATGGGTCGTGATCTTAACGCCGCTCGTGATCCTGACGTTGTCGCCGATTGTCACCAGGTACGGCTCGGAGCCGAAGTCAAATCCGTTAAGAATCTCACACCCCCCCCCGATCGTGAGTCCGCGTCTTTTCAGGCGCTCTAGCTTCATCCCGGAAGGCATGAGGCGCCAAATGATGCTATCGAGTATTGACATCAATACCTCCAGATCTGCGCAATTTCGTTTCGCTTGTGCATCAAGCGAAACAACTCCTGTGAATGCATTTCCTAATGGCCCGTTTGACGGATTTTGGAACGAGCGAGCGGGCGAATAGCTCGGCTTCCCTCAACCGCAGCCCCTCCACGACCCCGTTACGGAACAGCGTCCGCCCCATAGCGGCACGGGCGGCGCGGTCGAATCCCGATCCAGAGGCATACGTGCTGAGGAATGCAGGCCTACCAGCATGGCGCACAGACGGCTCTTTCAGCTGTCTCTCATAGAGGAACGCCTCGTCAGGGTTCCGCCTCTCGGTCTCGATTCCGAATTTGGCCAAGCCCTCAAGCAACAAGTCGCCTTTGAGGGTGGACACGATGGCGCACGACACCTTTTCCGCCTTGCCTGACTTTTGACCGTGTCGTCCATAACCGCTGAAGTCGCCAATCGTCAGGTCGCCGGCCCTCTCCCCACGGGCATACCTGCACGAGTAGCAGTTCTCTCGGTACGTGAGGGCCGAATGGTAGCCGACCTGATAGGCGTCGTTGCTTTTCGGCCCCTTTTTGTAAAAAAGGCCTTGAGTATCGCTTAAAGTTAAGCGATACTTTGCAGTTTCGAAAGCTGGGTCGCGGAAGCTGAGCGCCGATGCAGTCCGTCCGCACCTCCCTTCTATCCCTCTAACATGCTCTTCGAGATAGGTCGAAGGACATACACCATGGCAGATTATGTCAACGGTCGTTAGACCGTCCTCCAACCTCTTGCCGACGAAGGTCCTCAGCGCGGCAACCTGGCAGGGAAGCCCGATGAAGAGCACGCCCTCCCCGTTTCTGATCTGCTTTTTCACGTTCTCGTAGACACCCGACATGTCGGACTCGGCGTACTTGGAGTTCTTGCACCTCTGAATATCGGATTCGCCGGACAGTTCGATGAAGCGAAATGCGTAGAGATCGTCCGCGGGTACGCCGTAGCAGTGGACGCCCCTTGAAAGCGCCCACCGGTAGCATGCTGAAGCGATTCCTCCCGACGCGGACGTGCGGCGGTCGCCGGCGTCGGTTTGCCACGCGGCAAACACCTCATCCGACTTTGCATGGAGGACGCCATCTGCCAAGAGATGGCAGGACTTTTCACAGGCACCGCATCCGATGCACACGTCCCCGTCGATCGTGGGAGTCCGAACTCCCACGGAATCCGATTCCAGCGTGATGCAGCCCTTTGGGCATGCTGCGGCACATGCCCCGCAGCCGGTGCAACTGTCTTTATCGGCTAGCTTCGGCGGCGTCATAGAGTCACCATGTCTTCCAGGATGGCGATTGATTCTTCTCTGAAACTGGAGATTCTCTCCTGTACATGGGGCCAATCGATTGGGGGTAGCTCCGCGCCGTTGGTTTCGTCACCGCAGCGATCGAGAACACCGAGTCGCTTAGCGAGAGAGAGCACGCGGGTGCTGTGACACCTGGTGTAGAATCGCATGTCTCTTTCATAGTAAAGCGAGAAAAGCATTCCGTGATATGAGGCGGTAAAGACTGCATCCGCATTCTTGATAAGTCCTAGGAACTCTGAGAGCGAAGCTGGTTTTACGCTTTGGGTTCCCCTTAACGGGATGCCGTAATTGATGTTCTTAACGATGAGGCCGTGCCTTTCTGCATAGAGACATGCATCTCTAAGACATTTACCATCAGGAGAGTCAAAATACACAAGGACATAACCTGGTTTGAAGTCCATAGGCTGAGTGATAGCGTCCCACTCGGCCGTCGTAAGGAGCATTGTGGGATCGCAAACCAGGTCAGCATCTCTGCCAGTTAGACGCTTAACCCAATCGACGGCACCGTCCTCGCGCACGGCGATTCTATTCATTTTGATGAGTAGGCGGGCCACCTCTTCATCATCATCTTGAGGCTCGTAGGCTCCAACCGATGACGCAAAGGCTACTTTCTTGGTTTTGTCTCCAGCAAAATCAAGAAAGTACGTATGATCGCTCTCGGTGATGTCTCTGCCCCAGATGATATCGGAACCGGCTACGACCACTTCATAGCTTTCTCCAAGGGTACGAACGTCGTCGGGATAAACTGGCTGGGAAAACTCCATATTGCGAGAAGCGAACTTGTTGAGCGCCGACTTTTTCTTCTTTAGGGCACGCCCAAATAGGATTTTTTTGGCCAAGTCTCTCGGACCGTGAATCTTAGCGGCTAGACCCTCGCGCCTCTCAATGGCTGGACACCGGTAATCAATCACTTCGCAATCACAGCCGAGGTAGCAGATTTTGTGATATAGGGCATATGCCTGTAAATATGACCCGAAGTTCGTTGATCGATGGAAAGTTAAGAGCCCCACCTTAGTCATTATTGCTATCTCCTTTTAACTTACGGATTAATGACACGATCATGTCCCAATTGATGGCGACAGAAAAAATTAGACATAAGGCGAAACATAAAACTTTGACGGCAAGGCCTCCCCAAATGTAAGTAAGCGAGGCGAAGATTGCCAAAATTGCGGTCGGCATAAGAATCTTTACATCAAGAGCCATGTCCATGTGTCTTCGTTGCACATCAACAACGCGCATAAAGGCAACAAGACCATATCCTACGATGGTCGAGATTGGGGCAGCATAGACGCCGATTGGGCCCAAAAGTACGATGAGGACCGTGATGCTGACTACCGCCGAAACAAGTGTAGCCTCCAGCACTTTACGAGATTCGTTATTTACTAGGTAAATGGGACTTACCAATCCCGTAAACAGATTTGCATAGACGGCAATCATGTAAAGAGGCACCATGCCGAAGGCGTCATTATAGCTGGCGTCAATCATGAACGGCCATATAAACGGAAGGGCTGAAATAATAAAAAGAAAGAGAGCGGAAAAAAAGCGAACTGCACTGTCAACGATTTGTCGAATGAAGGACGCACCGTCTTCATCGTGATAGTGCAAAATAACTTGTTCGGTCCATGAAGCGTTGAATACGCTAAAGACAGTCGAATAGATGAATGAGAACTTATTCGCTACAGATATTAGACCATTGGCGGCTGTGCCTAAGGCAGTTGAGATAACCACTCTGTCTGCCGACTGCAGCGCCCACCAAGACACCTCATTTGGCATAAGCGGAAAGGCATATCGGGTTAGCCTTTTGGCTTCCATCACGGAGCATAACGACGGATTAAAATAACGCCAAAGTCTATCCCTGATCGTGACAGTAACCGTGCCGGCAATTGGACCGATGCAATAAGCGGCAAGCATGCCCTCAAGGCCTAGAGAAAATACCGCGAGAAGAATAACGTTTAGGACTAGCGTCACTGAAGCCGAGATGAAGCTTCCTAGGGCAAAAGAGACATTATCGCCTATCCCTCGTGCCGAGTAGAGAGCAAGCTGCAGAGTGATATTGAATACAACGAGCGGCAGGAGCACCCACTTGTAGGGTAATGATACAAAAGGTGCCGAAACAACGAATAAACCAATGTATACAACAATTAGAGCTAGCGACTCCAGGTAAGCTGTCGAAAGGACTGTCGCGACTGCATGATTATCACCACGAACTTCAGCAACGTAACGAAATACTGCCTGGGAAAGTTGGATGCCGACTATGGGGACAAATAATCCGCCGATGGTCGTCACCAAGTCGAGTGTTCCGTAGTCCGAAGTACTCAGCAGTGCTGTATAAAGGGGTAGCAGCAAGAATGAAAGGGCTTTGGTGCACATCGTACCAAAGCCAATAATTCCAGTGTTTTTAAGTAAATCCCTGCTGCGACTGTCGGTCTTAGCGGGCAATCCAACCACTCCTCTCAAGTGAGTTGTTGGATATGAGCTCCCTAGCGTAAGCGCCGATAGTTTCACCCTCAAAATCTAAAGAAGCACGATCGAAAAGTTTTTCCAGCTGAACATAGAGATTCTCTACTGCTGCTTCATCCCTGAATGTTGGGCTTCCACCTGGCATAAATTCAGATGAATGAAGCATAAACATGATGTATTCAGAGGAGCTATTCGCTACTCGCCGTTCAAGCCATAGCATTTCATTGAGGTTTTTCCCATTCGGTCTAAGCTGAAGCGACTGCCCTCGCGCGACATTGTAAAGCGACTTGGCTAGTGGCTTAGCCTTGCAGGTGGCTGGTTTAATAAATGAATGCGTATCCCTAACGGTCAAAGGAACCTCAACAATATCTGCTTTGTCACATCTGACCAAATATGGTTCCTCGCTGGCGTTGGAATAATCTGCACCGGAGACCCCTTTCGTCAGGCCTGGGGATGTTATCCAATTAATGTGTGGAGTCACGGAGCAATCGCAGATATACCCTTTACGAGCAAGAAGCTCAAAATACCTTTGATCCATTGCCCATCGTCCGGCACGATGCGAAATAGGGCGAATGCCGATGCGGTCCATGATTGCATCGGTCATTGCGTCAATTTTGGCTTCCATGATGTCGTCAGTAAATTCAATAAGATAAGGTAGGCCACAGTCATCGTTCTTCTCTCCGGTAAGCTCGAAACTGGGCGGAGTATTCCAAGCATGCAAGTGCATGCCAACTTCACATCGCCCTTCGGCCGCCCATGACCCAACCATTTCACAGAAACCAGGGTCACTTACCATCTCCCAGTTAGAAAGATATGTCGGCTTGTAACCGTATCGATCGCAAAGAGCCTGGAATCTTGGTAAATACTTTGCATTGCGCGTCCCGATAGGATCTTTTTTATTCCAATCCCAGAGGTTGTCTCCCTCTGTGTCTATGCTGATAAGAAATTTCTTCAAGTTGTCTCCAGTACTTCTAGCGAAAAACAAACTGATTAAAACCCTGGCATTAAAACGGAGCGGAGTGTCCAAGTTCCCGATACAGCTTTTCATATTTTCTTGCCATATGAGCCGCCGAATATCCGTCGATGTTCGCGAGAGAGCTTGCTCCCATTTTGCAACGTAACTTGCAATCTACGAGCTCGCACATCGCCCTGAAGAGCTGGTCCTCAGATCCAGCATCGATAAGAATGCCGTTAGAATTAGAAACTACATTACGTATGCCTCCAACATCCGTAGAAATTACGGGGAGGCCACATGCCATCGCCTCGAGAATAGACATCGGCATACCCTCACGATTGGAGCTTTGGACATAGACATTGGCTCCACGCAGAACGTTTGGAATATTCGTAAGAGCGCCTGGCAGTTCTATAGAAGGGTCGTCACCAGCTTCGCGACACAATTCTTCATGAAGTGGGCCGTCACCGACAAGAATTAACCTTGCATCAGGACACTCCATCTCGAGTCGTTTAAATGCACGCAAGATAAGCATTTGATTTTTGTTCTGGTTTTGCGTTGCAACATTGATGAATGTTGGCGCACTGGCGATATCGCATGGCGAATAGTCAGATAGCGTGATGCCGTTATCTATCTCATCTATCAGACTGTCTTCGACTCCAAAATAGTCGCAAGCTTGCCTATGGTTCTCCTTAGACACCGCAACTAATTTTACACGGTTTTCACCTGCGAGGCGTACCATCCGTTGGGCAGTAGTATTAATAGCGGCGGGAAGAGTACTATGGAGTGTAATTAGAGTATTTCTATGATGCATCAGTGCCCATGGAATAGATATTTGCGCTCCACCTAGATGCGCGTGAACTACATCTGGACGCTCCCTAGAGAGAGACTTGTAAATCCTAATTAGCGTCGGCGGATCAATACGGTTACCAATTCCATGTAAATAGACCCGAGCAGGGGTTCCGGAGACTAACTGCATAAACCCCTTATCGCTTCCCCCGAAAAAACAATGGAGTGAGACGTCGAATTCACGAAAATCTAAATTACGAATCAATTCGCACACCATACGCTGTGCGCCGCCAACGATCAACGAATCAATAACTATTGCTACGTTTGTTTTCTTCATTCTTACCTACAAAAGCTTTGTATATAGTTTCTAATATCTTTAGAACGATAACCAGAGCTAAACAACGGAACCAAGGCTGCTTACGAATAGCACAAGGGAAATAGGTACAACAAAATATAAGCTTAGTATGCGACCGTGTCTTCCTAAGCAATGCATCATTAAATATGGAACCAGAATTGTTAAAAAGATGGTGTAGTAGGACATAATTCGTCCCATAATACCAAGAGAATAAGAAGCGCCCTGAAGACACAGGGCAATCCCAAGGGAAAAAATAGAGAGCCTAATGACATCGGGGCATTTATCAAATATCGATTTATTGCGGAGAGCATATAGCACAATGAAGGCAATGAATAATAGAAGCATGAACATCGTATAGCTTCCGCCCTCAACGTCGTATTTGGAGCCGATATAGCCCGCATACTGAGGCAGAGCCCTAACCGCGATCAATGCGATGACACGGCCGAAAATCAAGCAGACAATAGAAGCGGGAATGGCGATCTTCAAGAGCTTGATTACGTCGAAACGCTTGTAGAACCAGAGTAAAGCGAAACAAATCGCCGAGGAATGGAACGTCATCGCAACGCCGATAGCAATCGCAAAGAACACAGGCTTGTTTGAATCAACCCACCTCGTCGCAAATAGACAAATCGAAAGTGCAATCATTTGTCTAAAGATACCGAGACTGTATACAAATAAGCTTAGCGCACAGTAAATTAGAAAGCTTAAGAAAGGCGAGTCGCTGTACCGACCGAAGAACTCCATTAGCGGCGAGTATATGAGAACCGCGATCAAGAGGAAAAAAACGTGATCGGACATGTAAAAATGCGCACAAATCTTGGTGAGCAGGAAATAGCCAGGCTCGTAGTCGTAAGGGTATACGAGCTTAGCCGTCAGCACGTCGCTCCAAGGAATCCCAGCATAGTAGTGGAGTGAGCCCAAGTAGTTCCCGGTATCAGCACCAACAGTTACGTCTCGCATTGAAACGAAGAATATTAGCGCTACGCAAAGGCACACAAGGTAAGGAGTCCATGTAAGCTCTCGCTCCTTAGCCGAAATCGCAATAAAATTGCCTTTTTGCTCAGATGTGCCACGAATGATTAGCGCAACGAGGCCCGCAATTGCAACGAATGTCAGGTAAGGAGTCATCTAGTCAAGCTCCGATTCAATCGTAGCAACCCCGTACACCAGCTCTACGAACTTCTTAGCTTCGCTTGAGATGTCGTACCCCGCCGCAGTCATGGCTGTCCTCGTATCGAGCCGCTCCACCGTAGCGGCAGACTCCAAAACCTTCGCCCAGGCCGTCGTGTTATCTATGGGCAAATACTCCACCAGACCTGTCACGTCGGCCTGTCTCGTCACCGTATCCGACACCACGCAGGAGAGCCCGGCCGCCTGCGCCTCTATCACAACGTTGGGCATGCCCTCGTACAGCGAGGGCAGCGCCAGCGCATCGAAGGCAGAAAGCAGCGCAGGCACGTCGGAACGCACGCCGGTGAAAACAATGCTGCCAAGCACGCCAAAAGCCTCGGCCTTGGCGCACACCTCGTCCTCAAGCTCGCCCTTGCCCACAAGCACGAGCCGTGCGTCGGGCCTGCTCTTCAAAAGCTCCGTGAAGACCTCAATGAGGAACCCGTGGTTCTTCTGCGGAGCAAAGCGTCCCACGTGTCCCACAACCAACGCGTCTGCGTCGATGCTGAGCTCAGCGCGTATGGCTGTGCGCTTCTCTGCCGAGAATGCATAGGCATCTAGGTCGAGCGCGTTGCGTAAGTAATGAACCTCGCCTTTTCTCATGGCCATGGGCCCGAACGTATACTCGGCCGCCAGGTCCGACGGCGCTATCTTCACGTTGGCCACCGACGTTAACGGTCGACGCAGGGCCCTCTGCAGAAGCATGCCAAGACCGGCCTGACCGTCGCTGGCATTGCTCGAACGCAACGCAAGCCTTCGCGCGCCTGCACGTTTCGCGATCCACAGGTCGATAGCTGAAAAAGCATTCGAACCAATCCTCAGCACGACGGGGCATCCATCTTCGCGAACTGCATCGAAGAGCTCACGACGATAGGCGGAGAAATCCTTCGTTTTACGAGTGATTCGAAATACTCTTCCTCCGAGTCTTTCGATTTCGTCCTCGTAGTAGCCGCGACCATCACCCGAGACCACAAAATCCATCTGATAGCACGTTCGGTCAAGCTGGCGATACATCTTCATTAAGAATGTCTCAGCTCCACCTGCATCCATATTCGACACAATGCAAAGCAGTCGTTTGGGTTTATTGGTTGTGCACATCGAAATCGCTTTCAACAAGATGCTTAAATTTCCTCAAGCCTGCTTCATACGAGTAGTTACGCCCTTTGCGAAGGCAAGATTCCTTCATTGCGAGTAATTGTTTAGGCAGATCGGGATTAAGAAGTACGTCCAGCAACGCATCGCGATTAAGGAATTCATACGTCAAACCCGTTTCACCTTCGTCGACCATCTCCGCATAGCTTGGCCAACGTGAAGCAATCACTGGAATGCCCGCACAATAGGCATCTACCACAGTGCCCGGGACACCCTCGCCCGGGCACCTCGTCGGAAAGGCCAAGACGAGGTGCCCGTTAAGAACAGACGTGCTCTCCCCCGCAGGAGCCACACCCTTATAGACGATCTCGGAGATATCGCAGCCAGCTATTAGCGCATCGAAATGCTCCTTATACTCGGGCAGCACATTGCCGTAGATATCGAGCCTAAAAGCACGGCGACCAAGACGGCAGTTCGCCTTGTGCACAGCCCACACGATGTCATCAATACCTTTATCCTCGTAGATGCGCGAGAAAACAGCCAAAGGCCATGGTTCACCGGACGGCTGTTTGAGCTCGGTAAACTTGAGCTGTGGCAAACGCTTGAAGTTGTATGCGACGAGCACGTTGTCGAAGCCTTGCTCGGCAAGTAGGACCCGAACTCGATCTGACTCAACAAGTATCGCGTCAAAGGATTTGAGTTTCTTGGCCAGAATAGGCTGTCCTACTATATACTCTGCGAGCCATCCGCCGATTACTGAATATACGATCTTGCAACCATAGCGTTTTCGTAAATACACGAGTAACGGGGCGAAGATTTTCACCCCGTTGTGCGCCGGTAGCATAACCAAGGCATCCGTGAGCTTCGCTAACTTAATGCACTCACGAGCAAGCGCAATTGGATGCTTTTGCCAGCCTCTTGTGTCAATTGAGCGAACATTTTCTGCACCACAAACGTCACGAAGCAGTTCGCGGACAGTACGAGTCTTTACGACCTGTCCGTCCGCCATATCGATACCCTCGGCGAAATGCCCTATGATTCCAACGTTATTTATCTGCATGGGCATGTCCATAGCGAATACTCGCACCTCGTTACTTAATTCCAAAAATTTTGATAACGCCCCACACCCCGATATGAAACACAGATCGAAATACGCTCAAGTGTTCGATATCTCGATAAAGCATCCAGTGATATTTCACTAAGTCAAATTTGTTGTGCGATATAGAGCCCTCGCGAACACGATACTCTGCCAGTACATTCGGCATGCCCCAAATGTAGGGTTCCTTTTTAAGCATCTGTAGCCACAAAGCGTCATCATTACGTTTGCGAATATTGGGGACCTCGAACTTGCCCATCTTGCGGACGCTATACATAACCGTTGAATTTCCTACCGGGCAATCAAGCAATAGCCTGTTATAGCTAGTTCGAGGAATAGTCTTGATCACCTTTCCAAGAGGATTTCCCTGCTCATCAACTTGCTCATAGGCGGTGCATGAAAAGGGATGTCCCTCCTCGCGCATGAAAGCCAACTGTTTAGCCAGCTTCTCCGGTTTCCACATGTCGTCACTGTCCAAAAAGGCCATAAAATCGCCCTGGGCAGCTTTCATGGATTCAGTTCTTGCTACGGCGGCTCCGGAATTTTCATTTAAGCAAATATAACGAACACGGGGATCATCTTTGGAATAGGACTCAACAACTTCCCGGGTATTATCGGTAGAGCAATCATCCACAATAACCATTTCCCAATTATCGTAGGTTTGCGCCTGAACAGACTCAATGGTTTTTCCAATGTACTTTGCACAGTTATATGCCGGTGTAATAACCGATACTAAACCGTCTTTCATTTACCCTCTCCTGGCTACCGCCACAACAGTAGCGAACATCGTGGCTATCTCTCCCCAAAAGCTAAAATGAGAAAGATCGCGCAGGTTTAATTCCATCTTCTTTGGCAGCACCAGATTGATATATGCGCTATCAACGTCCTCTGCACCCTCTAACAAGGCATCTTCATCTTTGAACTCAATACTCGCTCTCGAAGTAACACCGGGAGCGAGCAGCAAAGTTGCTCGCATCTCGGCTGTATACGCTGCTACATAACGAGGAACCTCGGGGCGGGTGCCGACAAAGCTCATGGTTCCGCGCAGGATATCTATCAGCTGCGCGACTTCGTCGAGTCGACATTTACGTATAACGGAACCAACACGCGTTATACGAGAGTCACCAGCGCTGGTGACTTGTGCGCCCTTTTTCTCGGCATCGACGCACATGGTTCGGAACTTGAAAATACGAAACGTCTTGCCGTATCGCCCAACTCTTTCTTGGCGGAAAAAAACCGGACCGGGAGAATCGAACTTAATTGCAACAGCAAGAATGATGAATAGCCACCAAGTTAAGGCAAATAAAAATAGGGAACCACATATATCGAAAATACGTTTCGCGAATAGCCCCATACGATGCCCTGCAAGTTCGTCATAGTAAGGGCGAACCTCATCAACGCGCATATCTTTGGGCAAATCAGCCCATGATAGCAGTACCACTACGCACCAAGCTCCAAGAGACAGGCCTTGAAGCAGTCGATGACGTAATTGACTTCGTCGTCAGTAAGGCGAGTATGCAGCGGCAAGGTGATTTCATTCTCAAAATGTTTGTACGCATTCGGAAATTCGGAAATGTTAAACCCAAGATTCTTATATGCCGTGTGCATGGGCAAAGGCTTGTAATGAACGTTTGTAGCAACACCAAGCTCTGCCATCTTTATGATAATTTCATTGCGCTTTTCGAGATCAAACCCGGGGATACGACAAATATACAGGTGACCCGAAGACTGGCGCTCGCCTGTAAAATGATTTAGAGGCTCAATACCCAGCGGGGTCAGAGCAGCATTGTAACGCTCGATAATCTCTTTGCGTCGCGCAAGCATGCCCTCATAACGATCGAGCTGAACGAGACCTAAAGCAGCTTGCATGTCAGTCATATTGCATTTATACCAAGGACCAACAATGTCATATTCCCAAGCACCAAGCTTGGTCTTAGCCAAGGCATCCTTGCTTTGGCCATGAAGACTCAGGAGCTGCAGCTTCTTATACATGGCCTCAGAGTCGATGCCGGAAATGGCACGCCAAGCAAGGCAACCACCCTCGGCAGTGGTCAAATTCTTTACGGCATGGAAGCTGAACGAGCTGAAATCGGCGATAGAGCCAACCATCTTGCCATGCCAAATTGCGCCTAAGGCATGGGCAGTATCTGCGCAAACCGCGATGCGCCCCAGAGCTTCCTGAATTTCGCCATTTGGTTTAAACAGATTATGCTTAGACTTAACGATTTCGAAAATACGATCGTAATTGCAAGGAACACCACCAAGATCAACAGGAATGATTGCTTTTGTGTTCTCATTAACGGCAGCCTCAACAGCATCGTAATCCATTTCGAAACTATTCGGCTGGCAATCGATAAGCACGAGTTTGGCACCCACGTGGCACACAACAGAGGCGCTTGCCGTGTAAGTATAAGCAGGAACAATTACTTCATCGCCAGGTCCCACATTAAGAAGACGAAGCGCCATTTCTGCACATGCAGTCTGTGAATTTAGGCAGCAGACCCTTTCGGCTTTCAAATAATCTGCCAACCTTGCTTCGAGTTTCTTGGTACGTGGACCAGTAGTAATCCATCCGGATCGAAGGGCTTCTGCAACTTCGACAATTTCTGCCTCGGTAATATCAGGCGGCGAAAACGGGATGTTCATCTTTACAGTCATTATTCTGCCTCTTCCAACTAGTCGTTGTACTGTGGGTGATACGTTGGGACAACTTCGGCAAGAACCGTTTTAATCTCGTCGTTCGTGCCATTCAGACAGGCCTCGAGCTTCTCGAGCTTGTCCTTAATCTCTTCCATCTTGTCTGCCTCGGCCGTGGAAATACGAATCTCGGAATGCTCGGTAGGCAGGAGTTGCTCGTTGTCCATAAGGAGCTCCTCATACATTTTTTCGCCAGGACGCAGGCCGACCTCTTTGACCTCGATATCCTTGCCGGGCTTAAGACCGCTCAGCGTAATAAGGTTGATGGCAAGGTCGTAGATCTTGACAGGCTCACCCATGTCCAAAACAAAAATCTCGCCGCCATGAGCAAGCGCACCGGCAGTAATGACCAATTTGCTGGCCTCAGGAATCGTCATAAAGTAACGTGTGATGTCCTTATGTGTAATGGTGATGGGACCGCCCTCGTGAAGTTGACGCTTAAAGAGCGGGATGACCGAACCATGGCTACCAAGAACATTGCCAAAACGGACTGCAGTAAAAATGGTCTTGCTGTTGGCCGCATAATACTGAACGATCATCTCGTCCATGCGTTTGGTAGCACCCATTACATTTGCGGGATTAACGGCCTTATCAGTAGAAATTTGTACGAAATGACTGCACTGATACTTATCAGCTAATCGCACAACATTGAGGGTGCCAAACACGTTATTTTCAATTGCCTCACGCGCATTATGTTCCATAAGGGGAACATGCTTGTGTGCCGCCGCGTGGAAGACAACTTGCGGCTGATAAGTTTCGAAAACATGCTCGATTGCAGGCGAGTGCGTGATAGAACCGATAAACACCTGAATATCGGTGCCTTGATCCCGAGCCGACTTGATAATGTCATGGTACAGCTCATACGTCGTGTTCTCGTAGAAATCGAACAAAATGATTTGAGCAGGCTTTGCCGGAAGTAGCTGACGCACGAGCTCAGAACCGATAGAACCGCCACCGCCGGTAACCAAAATGCGTTTGCCCGCAACATAGCCCATCTGGTCTAGATTAAGTGATTTTTCTTCACGAGATAGCAGATCGCTGATTTCGACTTCGCGAAGGGCAACCCTGCCAAGACCGCTTATAGGAATGTCGCGCACATTGGGCAAGGTTAATACCCTAATCCCCGTTTTCATGCAGAGGTCATAGATTCTCTGGCGTTCATCAAAAGTAGCACTTGGAATGGCGACTACGATTTGTTCGGCTTCACAGGCATGCGCAATCGTCGGAATATCCGCACAGGTACCGCAGACTTTAATGTCGTGAATTCGCTGATTTTGTTTATTGGGATCGTCATCAACGACGGCAACAGGATCTCCAACCATATCGGGATCGTTGCTGAGCATGCGCTTAATAGTAAGCGAACCGGTCTCCCCTGCTCCCACGATGAGCGTACGAGGTAAATGAGCATCTGATTTGCTTTTAAAACGCCATGCCTGGCTACCATAAATTGCACGAATAGCAAAGCGTCCGCCTCCGCAAATGATGAGGATGACAGCCCATGCCATGACGTCCTCACGAAGGGTCATGCCCTTGCCAAATAACAGGTTAAAGATAACGTCGCCAATGACTGAGCCTACCGTTACAGCAGCAACAATACGTCCAGCCTCGGAAATGCTCGCATAGCGCCACAAGCTGCTATACATATGAAAGAACCAAAAGACAACAACGTTAACAAGCGCAAGCACAAGAATAGCCGGGCATGCGCCGGCTGCTCCGCTGAGCGTCGCCCAATGCTGCGTTCCCCACGATGCAACAAACACAGCAATAAAAGTTGCAACAATGTCATATGCCATCAACGCATACGGTTCAAAGGCAATCAGCTTCCCCTTTTGCTTTGCGCCCTTGGATTCGGTGTTCATAACTCTTCTTCTCTTCCCTGTTGATCCCGTTATCCCTGGCCCGGGGATCCCCTTTGCTCCTTTAAGCAGTCGCCTGCAGCTAGGCGATCGCCTTTTTAAGGTTTCGCATGACGCGCTGCTCGTTTGAAAGCACCGCGAGGCCAACGCGCGTAGTTACGCGTCGGCCACACAGGTCGAGCTCCAAATAAGCAATGCTCTTGCGTCTGTTAATGGTTTTGATAAGGCCTTCGTGGCCCAGCAGCGGACCTGCCGTCACTACGACTTGGTCGCCGTCTTTTAGGGCCTCGCTCATGGGCACAACGCGGTCTCCCCTATGCGTAAAGCCGCCAATAAGCTGGACCTCTTCTTTTGCTAGCGGCACAAACTGACCGTCCTGGGATAGCACCCGGGCAAAATCGTCCATGCGCAGCAGATACTGTTGCACGGTGCGGGGATCTGCCGTATCGCAGATGAGATAACCGGGAAAGAGCGGCTTGGTCGTGACGATCCATTCGCTGTGTACCTTGATCTCGGTTTGATATTGGGGATAAAAGAGCTCTTGCATGGCACTCGCCGGCACCACGCGCTCGATGCGCTCGCGCATTACGTCTTCGCGACCGTTAATGACCTGGATCACATACCACACGAGCACCACCCCCTTGCTGTCTTACGTGTGGCTCACGGGGTTTGGGTATGGCTTCGCCAGGGCGCTTGTGCGCGAAGGCGCTCCATATTCAAACCCTGAGCCCAGTCAGACAAGCACGTGGCTCTGCCCCACCGTGAACGGTATGTATAAGCGCAGTTGCTAGAGACGCGGACGTGTATCGCAAAATGACCGCGTCCCCAGCTGGCTGCGTGCGAACCAGTCAAGCGGGAACAAAACTGGACCGCACGCAAACAGCTGTAGGACTGCTGTGGTTTGCCACATAAACTTATTGCACTACCTAAAGCGAACTAATTAATTAGCCGCAAAAACAAGTACAAAACGTGCATGGCAATCGATATTGGAGCTCGTGGTTTTTCTAACACCGCCGTTACGGCCGGATGTTGATCGACCCTGCGCTTTGCAACTTGCTGGAGCCGCGAGCACAGTTGAACTCATGTAACGTTAGGTATCCTAGCACAAGCTGATAGCGAAACTGATTTGGGTTGCGTTGGACAACATATCGTTCATTTGACGTGCTAAAGGGGGTTGTTTCGGGATGTTGTTCACGTTGATGCAGGTTATTGAGGTATTGCCGGTGATCGGAGACGTTCCCGATGCCTAAATGGAGCAGCGAGCTGCACTGGTAATTGCGCCTGTCTAACAAACTATGTACAGACATGGGAAATAAATTGTGCAACTTTTTGCTGGCGTAGGTGGGGTTTGTGGAGCGCGGTGTTTTCGCATGAAAAAAGGCCTTCGGGATTCCGAAGGCCTTTGCATTAACGATGGTGGAGACGAGGGGAATCGAACCCCTGACCTCTTGACTGCCAGTCAAGCGCTCTCCCAGCTGAGCTACGCCCCCGTGACGAGGTAGTACTATAGGGGAATGTTTGCGGGGATGCAAGAGGTTTTTGTTGAAACTTTTTCTTACTGGTTTTCCTGGGGCCGAATTGACTGATTTTGACTTCGGCAAAATCAGTCAATTAACCCATCGTCCCGATAAAACCCTCACGTAACAAATACGCTATTGCAGTTCCTTGGTGGACGGTAATCTTTGCGGTTGACCTGACGACGTTGCTGATGCCCGTGTCGGCTAACAAGCCCAGCGGGGCGTGATCTAGCTCCCACTCTAGTCCGTGTTCGCTTACCTCGGTGTTGGGGGCGATTGCGATTATGGAGAACGTCTTGCCTTCGGCACCTTCGATGGCCCACGATTCGCCTCCGTGCAGGATGCGGGCCGTGGTCTCGTCCTCGGCAACCCAGATGGGGGCGTCCTCGTAGCCTGCGAGCAGGCCCAGTACGGAAAGCGCCATGTCCGGACGGCCGCCCGTGGCGCAGGTCGTAACCACTTCGGCACCCGGCCAGCGACGGCGGACGGAATCGAGCGCCAGCGCCAGATCGGTGTAGTCCTTGTAGGGGTCGTGGCGCTCTACCTCAAAGGCCTCGGCGGCATCGACCAGTGCGCGACCAGCATCACTCACCGTGTCGGCATCCCCCACATACACGTCGCAGCCCAGTCCCGCGCCCAGCAGCGCGTCGAGTCCACGGTCCACGGCGACAACGTGGTCGCACTCCCCTGCTAGCCTATGCAACAAATCCGCGCTCGTCACCACGGGCGAACCGCAGACCACTAATACCTTGCAAGCCACAGCCCTCGCCTATCCCTCAAACGAAAGCACGCGAGCTAAATCCAGCCCCTCATAGCTGTCGATAAAGATATCGCAGTTGGCGCGTACGTCGTCGCGCTTCATGCGGCCGTGCGGGTCATAAATACCCACGCGCTTAAAGCCGGCGACCCCAGAGCTCTTTAGGCCAAAGACGGCGTCCTCAAACACCCATGCGCGCTCAAACTTGCACCCGTGACGCTCCTCCAGGCGGCGCAGCGCCAGCTCGTACACATCGGGGAACTGCTTGGAACGTCCCGCCTCGCCCGTCGTGGTAACAAACTCCATGTAAGCATCGAGCCCGGCACCTGCGAGCGCGGACTGCACCAGCTCGGCCGGCGTGGAAGTGGCAACGCACATGGCAATGCCCGCCGCCTTCGCCTGCTCCAAAAATGCCAGGAGCCCCTCGCGTGGCGGCACCTTGGAGTAGCCATCGATCAGAATCTCGCTCAGCTCGCGATACAGCTCCTCGCCATTCGCGCCAATGCCCCACGTGTCGTGGTAGGCCTGGCATTCGTCCTCCAGCGAAAGATGCTCAAACTGGGCAAAATCGTCGACCGTCACGTCAACTCCGTGGCGGTGCAATAACTCGGGCTGGGCATAGGCCCAAACGGGGGTGCTATTAACCAGTGTGCCGTCGCAATCGAAAATAAAAGCGACATTGGGAGCGGCGGTCTGGGACATAAATGTACCTTTCGATGTCAAATGGTAAACAACCTGCTAAAAACGTTTTACCAAACGTCAAACCAACAATCAAAAAACCCTTATTGGTAAAACTGTCAAGAGTTTTACCATCGCAATTCTGCCAGTGGTCTAAACATGGCGCTTACCGATTAAACGCCGCCCTAAAACCACTTTCCTTCATAAAAGTAACGTACAGGTGTTATCGTAGTTTCTGCCGAAAGTTCCACCGAGCACGCGAGGTGGAACGAATCATAGAACTATCGCCGTCCCTTCGATTCGTGCAGCCTTGGACCTTTCGCATCTAGTCACCAAGGCAACACGCTGCCGCGTCATGATGGGATCTAACGTGAGCGATACAAAGCTAAAGCCAACGGCTAAAAAGCCCGCAACCCGTAAAGCCGCCCCGCACGCACCGGAGCTCACCAAGGACGATGTCTATCTATTTGGCATCGGCACGTGGGAGCGCAGCTGGGAAAAGATGGGCGCGCACCCCGACACGCAGAACCGTACGCGCGGCTGGCGCTTTTGCGTTTGGGCGCCCGATGTAAAGAGCGTGCATGTCATTGGCGAATTTAACGACTGGGATGAACAAGCCAACCCGCTGGTGCCCGTGCATACGAGCGCTATTTGGGAAGGCTTTATTCCTGGCGCCGAGCAGGGCCAGCTCTATAAATACCTTATCGAGACCAACGAGGGCGAAAAGCTCTACAAGGCCGATCCGTATGCCTTTAAGGCCGAGTGCCCTCCGGGAACGGCGAGCGTGCTGTGGACCCTCGATGGCTACAAGTGGAACGACGCCGCATGGCTCAAGCGCCGCGCTGGCCACAATCACATGTCACAGCCGTTGAACATCTACGAGGTGCATATTGGCTCGTGGAAGCGCCACGGCGATGCGCCGCAGGGCAAGCCGGACGAGTACGGCAATTACCCCGGTCCCATGGATCCCTTCCCCGCGCAGCGTGGCGAGTTCTACACCTACGACGACCTGTCGGTGGAGCTCGTGGACTACGTGCGCGACATGGGCTACACGCATATCGAGGTCATGCCGCTCATGGAGCATCCCTTCGATGGCTCCTGGGGCTACCAGACGACCGGTTACTACGCCGCCACGTCGCGCTACGGCAACCCGCAGCAGCTCATGCACTTTATCGATGCGTGTCACGAGGCGGGCATCGGCGTGATCATGGACTGGGTGCCCGGCGGTTTTTGCGCCGACGCCCACGGCCTTGCCACCTTTAACGGCCATATGCTGTTTGAGCACGAGATTCACCCCAACTGGGGCACGCACAAGTTCGACTTCGCCCGCGGCGAGGTCCGCTCCTTCCTTGTCTCCAACGTGCTGTACTGGCTCGAGAACTTCCACGTGGACGGCATTCGCATGGACGGCGTGTCCAGCATGCTATACCTCAACTTTGGCATCGACGATCCCGGCCAAAAGAAGTTCAACAAGTACGGTACCGAGGAGGACCTGGATGCCAGCGCGTTTATCCGCCAGGTCAACTGCGCTGTTGAGGCTCACTACCCTGACGTGATGATGATGGCCGAGGAGTCCACCGCGTGGCCGCTCGTGACCTATCCGCCGCAGGACGGCGGCCTGGGCTTCCACTACAAGTGGGACATGGGCTGGATGAACGACACCCTGCACTACATGCAGACCGATTTTCCGTGGCGCCCCGGCAACCACGGCCTGCTCACGTTCTCCATCATGTATGCCTTTACCGAGAACTTCATTTGCCCGTTGAGCCACGATGAGGTCGTGCACGGCAAGTGCTCGCTGATCGGCCGCATGCCGGGCGACTGGTGGCGCCAGTTTGCCGGCCTGCGCACGCTGGCCTTCTACCAGATGACGCACCCCGGCGCCAAGCTCAACTTTATGGGCAACGAGATCGGCCAGTTTATTGAGTGGCGCTATTACGAGTCCATCCAGTGGTTCCTGACCGAGGAGTATGAGACCCACCGTCATCATCAGGCGTTTATCAAGGCGCTCAACCACCTGTACACCGCCGAGCCCGCCCTGTACGAGCGCGGCTACAACGACGACGGCTTTACCTGGATCGACGCGGACAACTCCAAGCAGTCCATCGTGAGCTTTGTGCGCCAGGGCGAGGACGTCGATGACGACCTGGTGATCCTGATCAACTTTGACCCGGCGAGCTACGAGAGCTTCCGCGTGGGCGTGCCGCGCGAGGGCGACTGGGAGGTCATCTTTGATTCCGACCGTCCAGAGTTCGGTGGCAGCGGCTATGCCGGCGAGGAACCCTACACCTGCTCGAGCGAGCCCTATCCCTGGAACGGGCAGATGGACTCCATTGAGATTAAGGTGCCCGGCCTGGCAGGCGTAGTGCTTAAGCGCCGCGGCCCCAGCAGCTACAAGCCGCCCGTGGTTGAGGAGCCCAAGAAGGCGACGCGTAAGCGCTCGTCCTCGGTAAAGCCCAAGGCCGCGGCTGCTAAGAAGGCTCCAGCTAAGGCGAAGGCTACCAAGCCCGCTGCCAAGGCTTCGGCCAAGTCCACCACGGCCAAAAAGGCCGCTACCAAGGCCAAGTCTGCTTCTGTTAAGCCGTCTGCCAAGGATGCGTAACAAAACCGTTACAGCTGTAATTACCCGCCCCGACGAGGCGTAGGATTCAAGTCATAACCGTTCCGGGAGAAACATCCCCGGGGGAAAGGAACGTATGAATAAGATCTTCGACAACAAGCAGGAGTTTACCGAGCTCTATCGCGATGCCGTCATGAGCATTAGCGGCAAGAGCGTCGAGGCCGCCAGCGACCTCGACCGCTTTAACGCCCTGGCCAAGCTCGTGGCCGAGAAGGCGCGCACCGTTGCCACCAAGAGTGACGCCCGCGTGACCGCCGAGGGCAAGAAGCGTGTGTACTACTTCTCGATCGAGTTTTTGATCGGCCGCCTGCTCGACAACTACCTGCTCAACTTTGGCGTGCGCGACATGGTCGCCGAGGCGCTCGACGACATGGGCTTTGACCTTTCCGTCATCGAGAACCAGGAGCCCGATCCGGCGCTGGGCAACGGTGGCCTGGGCCGTCTGGCCGCATGCTTCCTGGATTCCATGGCAGCCGAGGGCATTGCCGGCTACGGCAACGGCATGCGCTACCGCTACGGCCTGTTTAAGCAGGAGATCGTCAACGGCAGCCAGGTCGAGGCCACCGACGAGTGGCTCACCCACGGCTATCCCTGGGAGGTCCGTCGTCAGGACAAGGCCGTGACCATCAAGTTTGGTGGCCGCGTTGAGGGCTTTGAGGAGGACGGCCGCACGTTCTATCGCACGGTGGACACGCAGGACATCCTGGCCGTTCCCTACGACATCCCCGTGGTGGGCTATGCCGGCGAGACCGTCAACAAGCTGCGCGTCTGGGCCGCCGAGCCGGTCGAGGAGCACTTCGATCTGGAGGCCTTCAACCGCGGTGACTACGCCCTGGCCGATGCCGAGCGCGCCGAGGCCGAGGCCATCAGCGCCATCCTCTACCCCAACGATGCCGGTGAGCACGGCCGTCTGCTGCGCCTAAAGCAGGAGTACCTGTTTGTTTCGGCCGGCATCTACAGCCTGCTCGACACCTTTGAGAAGGAGCACGGCGAAAACTGGGAGCTGCTGCCGCAGTTTGTGGCCATCCACACCAACGACACGCACCCCGCCATGTGCGGCCCCGAGCTCATGCGCATCCTCATCGACGAGAAGAAGCTCGAGTGGGACGACGCCTGGAACATCGTGACGCAGGTCGTGAGCTACACCAACCACACCATCCTGCCCGAGGCTCTGGAGAAGTGGCCCATCGGCACGTTCTCCAAGCTCCTCCCCCGCGTGTACCAGATCATCGACGAGATCAGCCGTCGTTGGCACGAGTCGTTCGACACCACGCAGGAGGGCTGGCAGGAGCGTCTGCGCCAGACCGCCATTCTGTGGGACGGCGAGATTCGCATGGCCAACCTGTCTGTGATCTGCAGCCACAGCGTCAACGGCGTGGCCAAGATCCACTCTGACATCATCAAGAACATCGTGCTCAAGGACTTCTATGCCCTGACGCCCGAGAAGTTCAACAACAAGACCAACGGCATCTCGCACCGTCGCTTCTTTGCCGAGGCTAACCCCACCTACGCCAAGCTCGTGACCGAGGCCATTGGCGATGGCTGGCTCAAGGACGCCTTTGAGCTGGAGAAACTCAAAGAGTTCCAAAACGACACCGAGTTCCTCAAGGCCGTGGGCGCCTCCAAGCGCGCCAACAAGGAGCGTCTGGCCGCCTATGTTAAGGCCGAGACCGGTCTGGTCATTGACCCCAACACCGTTTTCGATGTTCAGGTAAAGCGCTTCCACGCCTACAAGCGCCAGCTCATGAACATCATGAAGGTGATGGATATCTACAACCGTCGCATTGCCGATCCCAACTTCCACGTGACGCCGACGACCTTCATCTTTAGCGGCAAGGCTGCCTCGAGCTACACCTTTGCCAAGGAGACCATTCGCCTCATTAACTCCGTGGCCGACGTCATTAACAACGACGCCCGCGTCAACGAGGTCATGAAGGTCTGCTTTATCCCCAACTTCCGTGTAAGCAACGCCCAGCTCATCTACCCTGCCGCCGAGATCTCGGAGCAGATCTCCACGGCCGGCAAGGAGGCCTCGGGCACGTCCAACATGAAGCTCATGATGAACGGCGCCATTACGCTGGGCACCCTCGACGGCGCCAACATCGAGATCGCCGACCTGGCCGGCCGCGAGAACGAGGCCATCTTTGGCCTGACCGCCCCCGAGGTCGAGCAGCTCTGGGCGTCGAACAGCTACTTTGCGTGGGATACGCTCAACAACGATCGCGAGCGTCTGGGCCGCGTGATGGACGAGCTCAAGGACAACACGTTTGCGGGTCTTTCGGGCAACTTCGAGAGCATCTACAACGAGCTCATGAACAACAACGACCCCGACCTGGTCATGGCTGACTTCCGTAGCTACGTGGATGCATGGGATAACCTCACGGGCAGCTACGGCGACCAGGAGACCTGGAACCGCAAGGCCCTGCTCAACACCGCCTCGAGTGGCTGGTTCTCGTCCGACCGCACCATTCGCGAGTATCGCGACGAGATCTGGCACGCATAAAGCGCGCGAGCTCCCTTTGCCGCACGGCATTACTCGACGGGCGTGACAGTGCGCCGCGCCCGTCGCTAATGGGTTAGGAACATCGATGACAGAAGGAGAAATCGATGAGTAAGAAAGAATGCATCGCGATGCTCCTCGCAGGAGGACAGGGCAGCCGATTGGGGGCACTCACCCAAAAGATCGCCAAGCCGGCGGTCAGCTTTGGTGGCAAGTTCCGCATTATCGACTTTTCGCTGTCCAACTGCTCCAACTCGGGCATCGACACGGTGGGCGTTCTGACGCAGTACCGTCCCTACCTGCTGCATGCCTACGTGGGCTCCGGCGAGGCGTGGGATCTGGACAGCCGCGACGGCGGCGTGTCGATCCTGCCGCCGTACGAGACGCAGACCGGCGGCGCCTGGTATGCGGGCACGGCCGACGCCATTACGCAGAACCTCGACTACATCAAGGCGAACGACCCCAAGTACGTTCTGATTCTTTCGGGCGATCACCTGTATCGCATGGACTACCGCAAGATGCTCAAGACGCACATTGAGAACAACGCCGACCTCACGGTGAGCGTTATGCCCGTGCCGTGGGAGGAGGCCAGCCGCTTTGGCATCCTGACCACCGACCCCGAGGACGGCCGCATCACCAAGTTCACCGAGAAGCCCGAGAAACCCGATTCGAACCTTGCGTCCATGGGCATCTACATCTTCTCAGCCGACGTGCTGATCGAGGCGCTCGAGGAGGACGCTCAGGACCAGCGCTCGAGCCACGACTTTGGCAAGGACATCATCCCCAAGCTGCTCGGCGAGAACAAGCGCCTGTACAGCTACGAGTTCCACGGCTTTTGGAAGGACGTCGGCACTATCGCCAGCTTCCACGAGACCTCGATGGACCTGCTGGGCAACAACCCCGAGTTCGATCTGTTTGACAAGAACTTCCCCATTATGTCCAACATCACCACGCGTCCGCCGCACTACATTGGCCCGGACGGCCGTCTGGACGACTGCCTAGTCTCCAACGGCTGCAAGATCTACGGCACCGCTCGCCACTCGATCCTTTCGACCGATGTCATCATCGAGGAGCGCGCCGTGGTCGAGGACTCCGTGCTGCTGCCGGGTGCGCACGTTAAGAGCGGCGCGCACATCTGCCGCGCTATTTTGGGCGAGAACTCCACGGTCGAAGAGGGCGTGAAGCTCGGCTCTGTCGATACCACCAAGGATACGGCCGTCGTTGGAAATGACGTCGTTATCGGGAAGGGGGAATGATCCGATGATCAATCGCAAGGCCATCGGTTACATCACCGCTAACTACTCTTCGACCTACGGCAGCGTCCTGCTCAAGGACCGCCCCATCGCGTCCGTTCCGTTTTTGGGCCGCTACCGCCTGATCGACTTTCCGCTGTCCAACATGATGAATGCCGGCATCAAGACCGTTGGAGTCGTCATGCCGGGTAACTACCGCTCGCTGATCGACCACGTGGGCTCGGGCAAGGACTGGGGCCTGGACCGCAAGAAGGGCGGCCTGTTCATGGTCCCCGGCAACGCGTATGGCACCACCAAGGGCGGCATGCGCTTCCTGCTGCGCGACATCATCTCCAACAAGACGCTGTTCCAGCGCTCGGACATGCCCTATGTTGTGATGATGGGCACCAACATCATCTTTAACATGGACCTCAACACCATCATCGAGGCGCACGAGAACTCCGGTGCCCAGATGACCGTGGTGTACTGCAAGGCCACGCGCAACGTCGATGACGAGACCAAGCTCGAGATTAACGAGAACGGCCGCCTGACGGGCGTGAGCGCCGGCGTCGTGTACGGCGACAACGCGTCCATGGACTGCTGCATCGTCAACCGCGAGACGCTGCTCGAGATCATCGACCACTACCAGGCCGCCGACTATCTGGACCTGCTCGAGGCACTCCAGGGCGACTTTGGCAACATCGACGTGTGCAGCTACGAGTACAAGGGCGAGGTCGTGGGCGTGTTTAGCGAGAAGTCGCTGTATCGCCGCAGCATGGACCTGCTCGACCAGACCGTGGCCGACCAGCTCTTTGACCCCGAGCGCCCGATCCTGACCAAGGCCCACGACGTGCCGCCTTCGCGCTATGCGACCGGCAGCCACGCGTGCAACTCGATCATCTCGGCCGGCTGCATCATCAAGGGCACCGTGCGCAACTCGATCCTGTCGCGCGGCGTCGTGGTCGAGGAAGGCGCTTCGGTGACCAACTCGATCATCAACCAGAGCTGCATCATCAAGAGCGGCGCCCGCGTCGAGAACGCCATTCTGGACAAGAACAACGTGGTCCCCACCAACACCGAGCTTCGCGGCACGCCCGAGAACATCCTGGTGCTGGGCAAGGCTCCGTTAACTTCTGACACCACCATCGTACGTTAACGTTGGCACCGCAACATCGCTCGTAACATGTAGAATAGCCGCCCGGTTAGCGCCAGGCGGCTATTCTCGAATTGCAACATGGGAGACAATATGGCAGATTCCAGCAAAAAGATGCAGATCGTGTTTGCCTCGGCCGAGTGCGCACCGTTTGTAAAGACCGGTGGCCTGGGCGACGTGGCGGGCTCGCTGCCCGCGGCGCTTGTGCGCGCCGGCGCCGAGGTCATCGTCATGGTGCCCAAGTACGCCACCATCAAGGACGAGTACAAGGCGCAGATGGAGCACTTTGCCGACTTTTACGTGAGCCTGGGCTGGCGCAACGAGTACTGCGGTCTCGAGAAGCTCGAGCACGACGGCGTCACCTATATGTTCATCGACAACGAGCGCTACTTTGCGCGCGACTATCCGTACGGCTTCTTTGATGACGGCGAGCGCTTCGCGTTTTTCTCCAAGGCCATCACCGAGAGTCTGCAGCACCTGCCGGCCGGTTTTGAGTGTGACATCCTGCACTGCAATGACTGGCAGACGGCACTGGCGCCCGTGTTCTTGCGCGAGTTCTACCAGGGCCTGCCGCTGTACGACCGCGTCAAGACCGTATTCTCGATCCACAACGTGGCGTTCCAAGGCCAGTTTAGCGACACCGTGATGGAGGACATCCTGGGCGTGGCGCACATTCCGGCGGCCGCCTCGCAGCTGCGTTGCGACGCCTGCAGCATCAACTACATGCTGGGCGCGCTGCGCTATGCCGATGCCATCACCACGGTGAGCCCCACCTATGCCAGCGAGATCCAGACGCCCGAGTTTGGCGAGGGCCTGGACGGCGTGCTGCGCGAGCGCTCGTATGCGCTGCAGGGCATTTTGAATGGCATCGACGTGGCGGGCTTTGACCCGGCGACCGACAAGCGCATTGCCGCCAACTACACCGTGGAGGACCGTTCTGGTAAGGCCGTGTGCAAGGCCAAGCTGCAGGAAAAGCTGGGGCTCGAGGTTCGCGACGATCGTCCGCTCATGGTGATGGTCACGCGTCTGACGCGCCAGAAGGGCATGGACCTGGTCATGTACGCGCTCGACCGCATCCTGGCCGGCGGCGTGCAGGTGGCGGTGCTGGGCACCGGCGACCGCGACTACGAGGACGGCCTGCGCTACTTCCAGGACAAGTACCCCGGCACCATGGCCGCACGCATCGAGTTCGATCCGGCGCTGTCGCAGCGCATGTACGCCGCCGCCGATATGTTCCTGATGCCTTCGAAGTTTGAGCCCTGCGGCCTGTCGCAGATTATCGCCATGCGCTACGGCACCCTACCGATTGTTCGCGAGACCGGTGGTCTGAAGGACACTGTGATCCCGTACAACGAGTTTACCGGCGAGGGCACGGGCTTCTCGTTTAGCAACTTTAACGGCGACGAGATGGGCGACGCCGTGTTCCGCGCGGCACGCCTGTTCTGGGATAACCGCGACGCCTGGAACCAGCTGGTCACGCAGGCCATGAGCCAGGACTTTAGCTGGACGCGTTCGGCCGATAAGTATCTGGACCTGTACTTCTTTATGCACCCGGAGATTGAGAGGCCGGCGGCTGTGGAGGCTGCGGCTGAGCCCGAGCCCAAGGCCGAGCCGGTTGTTGAAACACCCGCTGCTGCCGAGGAGCCCAAGGCTGAGGAGAAGCCGGTTGAGGCTAATTCTAAGGTGAAGGCTGAGGCAGCACCTGAGGCTGAGGCTAAGCCGGCTGCGAAGCCTGCCGCCAAGAAGGCCACAACGCGCAAGACGACGGCCAAGAAGGCTGCGACGACCAAGGCCGCCGCAGCAAAGACGACTGCTGCCAAGGCAACGACGACGCGCAAGCGCACGACCGCCGCTGCCAAGAAGGCCGCCGAGGCCGAGGCTGCTCCCGAGGTAAAGGCCGAGACCGCCGAGACGAAGCCGGCCGCTAAGGCTCCGGCCAAGACCGCTGTCAAGAAGACGACCGCGACCAAGACCACGACCGCCAAGAAGGCAACGGCAGCCAAGAAGACCACGGCAACGAAATCGACGACCACGAATGCTGCCGCAAAGCCGGCTGCCAAAGTCGAGGAGACGACCGCCGAGCCCAAGGCCGAGGAAACTGTCGAGGCAAAGCAGGCCGCCAAGACCACCACGCGCAAGCGCGCCACGACAACGGCCAAGAAGTCCACGACCAAGGCTGCTACTCCCAAGGCCGAGGCCAAGCCCGCAGTAAAGGCCAAGCCGGCGGCGAAGGCCGCCGAGGACAAGGCTGAGACCAAGGCAACCCCGAAGGCAGAGGCCAAGCCCGAGCCCGCCAAGAAGACACCAGTCTCCCCCGCCGCTCCGGCAGAGGAAAAGGCCCCGTCCAAGAAGACGTCCGTCCGCAAGGCAACTGCCACCCGCAAGCGCCGCTAATCCGGACGATTAAAACTTAATCCTCAACCAAGAAGAGGGCGCCCCAACCAGGCGCCCTCTTTTTGGTTGAACTTCTCTATTAAAAAGATGGCCGGTTTACTACGACAAAATGGCTCCGGCCGACCACAACGAGCAATCTACGAAATTGGCAATGCTTTTACCTGCGGTTTTAATATCACCAAATTGACTGTGGTTGAGATCATTCAATTTGTCGTAGTAAACCGGGGTACTTTTGGTTGGCTACAAATAGTATCGGTATGTGCGTTTTCGAATGCCGCGATAATTTGGATGGTAAAACGATTTTCTAGGACAACCGTTCGCCGATAATGAGCGGCTGTAGTTTATACAACTAAAGTGCAACGATATACTTAAGTACTGTGCGTTAAGCCCATGGCCCGTTGGCCATGACTGTATAGAACTGGACCGTACTATGAGATTGATTCACAACAGCCGCCTGCCGCAGTTTCGCACTCCGTTTGGCGCTGTGACCACTGGAACTTCCGTTTCCCTCTCGGTGATTTTGGAGGATGCCGACCCCAACCAGGCAACACTTACGCTACGCACCTGGGTCGATGAAATCGGTGAGTCTCTGTATCCCATGACGCACGAGGGCGACGGCATATTTACCGTAGAGCTTGAGTGCACCGAGCCCTGTCTTATCTGGTACAGCTTTATATGCAATATCGAGGGCCAGCCCGAGGTTCGCCTGGGCGCGCCGCAAGGTCGCACCGGCGGCGAGGGCGTAACCTACGACTACGCCGAGGTGCCGTCCTTCCAGATTACGGTCTATAAGCACCGCGAGAACCGCCCCGCCTGGTACGAGCGCGGCATGGTGTACCAGATCTTCCCCGACCGCTATGCCCGCGACGAAAACTGGCACGAGCGCACGCTGGCCGAGGTCAAAAAACCGCGCAACGGCATCCAGCGCCGCATGATCGAGGACTGGAACGAGCCGCCCGTGTACGAGCGCGCCGAGGACGGCTCCATCAAGACCTGGGACTTCTACGGCGGCTCGCTCAAGGGTATCCAGGAAGACCTGCCCCGCATCGCGGAGCTGGGCTTTACGGCCATCTACCTCAACCCCATCTTTGAAGCCGCGAGCAACCACCGCTACGACACGGCCGACTACACCAAGATCGACCCGATCCTGGGCACCGAGCAGGACTTTACCGAGCTGTGCCAGGCAGCCGAGAAGCTGGGCATCTCCATCATCCTGGACGGCGTCTTTAACCATACGGGCGACGACTCGATCTATTTCAACCGCTACGGCAACTACCCCGGCGTGGGCGCCTGGCAGAGCGAGGATTCGCCGTGGCGCGATGCGTTTTATTTCCACGAGGACGGCTCGTACGACTGCTGGTGGGGCGTGGGCAATATGCCCGCCATCAATGAGAGCTCCGAGCTGGTACGCGAGCGGCTCCTGGGCAAGGACGGCGTGATCCGTAAATGGCTACGCGCCGGCGCTCATGGCTGGCGCCTGGACGTCGCTGACGAGCTTTCGGACGATTTCCTGGCCGAGATCAAGAAGGCCGTACTTGCCGAAAAGCCTGACGCACTGTTGCTCGGCGAAGTCTGGGAAGACGCCTCAAACAAAATTAGCTACGGCCATCTGCGCCGCTACCTGCAGGGATCCGAGCTGGACTCTGCTATGGATTACCCCTTCCGCGACATGGTCATCGGCTTTTTGATGGGCTACAAGAACGCCTACCAGGCAGCCGAGGATATCGAGACCCTGCGCGAGAACTACCCGAGCGAGGCATTGTCCTGCGCGCTCAACCTGCTGTCGAGCCACGACCGCCCGCGCATCATCTCGGTGCTCGGTGGCGGCCCCGACGAGTTGCAGCTGCCCGAGTGCGAGCGCAGCAAATGGCGTCTGGACGAGAACTCGATGGGCCTGGCCAAGAGCCGTTTTTGGCTCGCCACGCTCATGCAGATGACCTTCCCCGGCGTGCCTTCGATCTACTACGGCGACGAGTACGGCCTGGAGGGCCTTACCGATCCGGGCAACCGCCGCACCCTGCCCTTGAAGGAAGACCTGCACGACTTCGACACGCTGGCTATTGTCAAGAACGCCTCCGCCGTACGCCGCGCACTGCCGTTTATGATCGACGGCGAGATCAAGGCCTTCGCGCTCAACGATGAGGTGCTGGCCTACAACCGCACGGGCAAGGATGGCGAGTCCGCGACGGTTATCATCAACCGCAGTCTGCGCAATTCGCACCGCGTGACGATTCCGGCGCTCGGCGAATGCGCGAGTGACGTCATCAGCGGTCACGAGTGCGAGATCCACAACGGTACGGTCACGCTCGATCTGTATCCGCTGGGCTCGTCGATCATCTATCACCATGCCGAGCAGCGCCTGCAGGAGCCGCTCGATCACGGCGCGGGCGTCGTGTGCCACATCACCTCGGTGCCGACCGATGACGGCAAGCCCGGCACGATCGGCGCACCCACGCGTCGCTTTATCGACCATCTGTCCGCTATGGGCATGCGCTACTGGCAGGTCCTGCCTGTCAACCCGACGGACTTCTTCCGCTCCCCTTACGCTGGGCCTTCGGCCTTTGCGGGCAATGTTGACCTGCTGCCCGAGAGCCAAGTGGAACTGGCGGCCGACTTTGAGACTTGGAAGGCCCGTGGCGGCGAGGATGCAGACCCGCTCTACACGGCGTTTAAACATCGCAACGCCGATTGGCTCGAGAAGTACTGCGTCTACATGGCCGTCAAGAAGTACTTTGAAGGTGAATCGCGTCACGATTGGCCGGCCGATGTCGCGCGCTACAACGAGCATCTGATTGACGACAAGCGTTTCCACGACGAGGCAGAGCTGCAGGCGTACATGCAGTACCGCTTTGACCTTGCCTGGTGCGAGCTCATGAACTATGCGCACAAGAAGGGCATCGAGGTTATCGGCGACATTCCTATGTACGTTTCGGACGATTCGGCCGATGCGTGGAGCGAACCCGAGAACTTCTGGTTGTCCGATACCGGTAAGGCAATCGAGATCTCCGGTGCACCGCCCGACAACTTTGCGCCCGAGGGCCAGGTGTGGGGCAACCCGACGTTCCGCTGGGGTCATATGAAGGAGAACGGCTACCGCTGGTGGATGGACCGTCTGCGTCGCGCGTTCTCACTCTACGACCGTGTGCGCCTGGACCACTTCCTGGGATTCCACAGCTACTTTAGCATTCCCGCAGGCAAGGCCTGCGCCGACGGCCGCTGGCTGGCGGGTCCGGGCAAGGATCTGTTCCAGACTGCCTATGACGAGCTGGGGCCGCTCAACTTTATCGCCGAGGACCTAGGCTACCTGACGCCCGGTGTTCGCGCCATGGCTTCGACCTGCGGCTTCCCCGGTATGGATGTGCTTGAGTTTAGCGATTACGACGTCCGCTGCGGCGTGCACCCCACGCCGGGCAAGATTCTGTACACCTCGACGCACGACACGTCGACGCTCGCCGGTTGGTGCACGCGCTCCTTCGCGGGCGGCGACGAGCCGAGCGGTGTTGAGGTGGCGGCCAAGCTGATGGGCGACGCGCTGGCAAGCGACGCTCCGCTTGTGATGATGCCGCTGCAGGATGTACTGGGGCTAGGCGACGATGCACGCATGAACGTACCGGGTGTCGCCACGGGCAACTGGACCTGGCAGGCCGATGAGGCCGACGTTGCGGCCGCCGAGGGCAAAACTGCACAGCTCCTGCGCAACACCCATAGATTCTGGGGCGAAGCGTGATAAAACCCCCGATATAGGGTACAGTTACAGCTGTTTGAATTTATGCGGGCAGAGCGATCTGCCCGCTTTGTGCTGAAAAGGAAGTATTATGGCGCGCTACGATTACAAGTGCTCGAGCTGCGGCAACGTGTTTGAGGTTGAGCATCCCATGTCCGAGACCCCCGAGGTCGTGTGCCCGAACTGCGGCGCTCCGGCAGCCAAGACGTTCTCGGCCAGCGGCATCAAGTTTGAGGGCAGCGGCTTCTACAACACTGACCAGCGCAGTGGCGGCTCCAGCACCAGCGCCACCAGCGGCTGCTGCGCCAACTGCCCACACAACCACTAGAAACCAAGCAGCCCCGCGACCGAAACCGATCGCGGGGCTATTTCTTTGCGCTATGGGTAGCTCTATGAGTTGCGGACCAGTCTCGCACAGAAGTGGCCGTCGTAGGAGTCGGCGTTTACCGGCACGCTTTGGAAGAGGCCTCGAGCGTTTTGGCGCAGCATGACGAGGCTCTTGGCGTGGTCGTACTCAGGCAGCTGCAGAATCTGGGCTTCGGAGAGCGGCGCCACGGTAAAGCCGGCGCCCTCGGGAGAAGCCAGGAAAGAATCAACGACCTGCGTGTTCTCTTCATCAAAAACCGAGCAGGTAGCATAGATAAGTTCACCACCGGCAGCCACGCGCGCGGCTGCTTCCTTGAGCATCGTCAGCTGCAGGCGGGGCAACTCGGTCGTAACGTCGATCTCGGTCAGGCGCCACGGAATCTCGGGATGACGGCGCATGGTGCCGGTGCCAGAGCACGGCGCATCGATAAAGACTGTGTCGAACAGGGCAGGCTCGCCAAGCATGGCATCAAACGACGTGAGCACCTCATTGAGCTCGCAGGCATCGCCCGACACCGTACGAACACCTGAGATACCCGCCTTATGTAGGCGCGCGAGATTCTGATCGCACTTGCGATCGTGCAGATCAAGCGCGGTATGCTGACGCTCATACCCAGCACGCTTGGCCTGGCACATCATCACATAGGTCTTAGTGCCGCGACCAGCGCCAATCTCAAGGCAACGGCCGGGACGTGTCGCGGCAGTAGCGATAAGCTGGGCGTTGAGGTCCGAGGCAACCGCGGCAGCACGCTCAAACACGCCCGATGCAACCGTGACCTGCGCATCGACCGGAGCATGGCAGCCCGGGAAGACAGGGGCAACGAGCTGCGAGATATACGGATCGGGCTTGGTCGCAAAGGCGTTCTCATGCAGGGCCAGCGGCGCGGGGGCCAGATTGCCGGCAAAGTTCAGCGCGCCCTCGGGTGTATCGAACGAGGCCATAATTCGAGCGCACAGCCAGCGAGGAAGACCCATCAAACGAGACAGACGAACCAGGCGGCGCTCGGACTCATCCACGTCGGATGCCGTGGCGAAGTCCTCAACGTTGTCCGCAACCTTGTGCAGCACCGCGTTAGCCAGGCCAGCGGCAGACTTAGCACCGCTGCGCACCAGTTCAACACCCTGGCTCACGGCAACGCGGCCAGGCGTATGCAGATAAAGCATCTCGAAGGCCGAGATGCGAAGCGCCATGCGAACGCGCGGCGCAACCTTTTTGGGCTTATCCAAAAACTGATCGAGCAACTCATCCAAAATACCCTGCGTGGCGGCAACACCGAGCGCCAAACGGGCGGCAAAAGCAGAATCGCGCTGGTCAATGGCCTTGGCGGAAGCACGGGAAGACAACACGTCGCGTGCGTACATACCGCGGCGATCGGCCTCCATCAACACATCGAGCGCAAGCTTGCGCGCGGGAGACAACTTGCTCATGACAGTACACCCCACGATAGATCGGCACCCTGCAGGCCGGCAGCCCAAGCAGAAGCAGCCATGGCACGCTTGCCATCGGGCTTAACCTCAAGCAGCTCAACCGCGCCATCGGAAAGACCCAGGTAAACACGCTTGCTCTTGACGGCAACAGCGCCCTCGCCAAGCGACACATCGGCCGGCGCAGCATCGAGCACGCGAACCGACTTGCCGGCAATCACACAACGGGCAGGCGCGGTATCGGACGAAGCGAGCACATGACGCACGCAATCGAGCGCCGCCATCTGCGGATCAAGACGCATCTCCTGCTTGGAAATCTTGGCAGCATGTGTGACGAGCGACTCATCCTGCTCAGTCCACACGGCGGTGCCATCGGCAAGCGAGGGAAGCGTATCGGCAAGCAACTTACCGCCAAGCTCACCAAGCTCCATGGTCAGTGCCTCGGCATGCTTACCGGCAACCGACGTAGAGGCCTGCGCACAATAAGCGCCCGTATCCACGCCATGCCCAATGCGCATAATGGAAACGCCAGCAACCTCATCACCAGCAAGAATGGCACGCTGAATGGGAGCGGCGCCACGCCAACGAGGCAGCAAGGACGCATGAACATTCACAATACCAAGCGGCGCCATATGCAGCACCTCATCAGGCAAAATGCAACCATAGGCAGCCACACAGAAAATATCAGCCTGCGCAGCCTGGAGCGCCTCAACAACCTCAGGCGTCATACGATTGGCCTCAACAACCAGCAACCCCAGCTCAAGCGCCTTGGCCTTAACAGGAGAAGGCTCAAGCTTCTTACCACGCCCACGAACAGCATCGGGACGAGTAATAACAAGCGCAATCTCGTTCCCAGCCTCAACAAGCGAAGTCAGCGAAGGCACAGCAAAATCAGGCGTACCCATAAACACAATACGCATAAAAGATGGTCTCCTCTCAATAACGAGCCGAGACGGCTACAAAAAGAAGCGCTCTAGGCCGCAAACGCACCCAGCCGCAAGAACAGTTCAACAAAGACAAATATACCCAAAAACAAAGAAAGAGCCGCATAAAAGCAGCCCTCCCAACAAAGCAATTATCAGCAAAGACGCCCCTCCCTGGCCCGACGGCACCCAGGCGAGACAAGCAGCGTCAACGTAGTCCCCGGGGCGCCCGCCTATATCGTCCCGCGCGCAGTTTCGCAGCGCAGCGAGAATGTTTGAGCACGGGATGATATAGGCGGGCGCCCCGGGGACGGACAAACCTACTCCGTCTCGCCCGGTCGAGCGCCGCGGGCCAGGGCGTCTTGGTACTCCTTGACTGCCTCGATCCTCTGCATAGGCTTAAGGCGCTCGAACATGGTGTTGCCGTGCAGGTGATCGATCTCGTGCTGCAGGCACACGCAGAACAGGTCGCCCGTCGCCTCATAGCGAATCAGGTTAGCGTCCAGGTCATACGCCTCGACGACGACATGGTCCGGACGCTCGATCTCGCAGCTAATGCCGGGGATGGACAGGCAGCCCTCGCTAAACGGCACCAGATGATCGCTCTGCTCCACGATAACGGGGTTAATGAGCACGTACGGGTCGTAGTCGTTCTTGTCGCTGTAGTCGCAGTCGATGGTGACGAGCTGAATAAGCTCGCCGACCTGCGGGGCAGCCAGGCCGCAGCCGCCGTTCGCGAACATCATCTTCTTCATCTTCTCGGCTAGCGCCTCGATTGCCGGGGTGATCTCCTCGATGACGGCGCACTCCTGGCGCAGACGAGGGTCGGGCGACAGTACGATTCCGTTGGCTTCCATGGCCATCCTTTCGGGTTGTTACATCAAATCATAGGCGTCGACGTCAACGCTCACGCTCACGCCGCGCACGGAGCCCACCTCTATGAGGCAGGCGTCGATATCATCAGAGACATGGTACCCCACGGGCGACTTCACAAGCAGGTGGAAGCGATAACGGTCCTTGGCTCTCTCGATTACACACGAAGCCGGACCAAGCACCTGCGGCACGGCGCTCCCCGCCCGCAAAAAGTCAGGCGCGGCGGCATGCCAGCGACGCTTAAGGAGTTTCGCGATGCGCCCGATATAGTCTCGCGCGTCATCCGCGTTCGTCGACCATACCAAGATGTTGGCCAGGCGCACGAACGGCGGGTACAGCGCGTCGCGGCGCTGGTCCAGATCGTAGTCGGTAAAGATCGAGCGGTCGTGCTCAGCGACGGCGCGAATGACCGGGTCCTCGGGCAGGTAGGTCTGGATGATAACCTCACCGGGGCGATCTCCGCGTCCGGCACGACCCGCGACCTGCTCCAGCAAATCGTAGGCGCGCTCCCCCGCTCTAAAATCGGGCAGCTTGAGGGCAAAGTCGGCATTGACCACGCCCACAAGCGTGACCTCGGGAAAGTCGAGGCCCTTGGCGATCATCTGGGTACCCAGCAGCACCGCGCAATCGGCGGCATCGAACTGCTCGAGCAGCTTTTTGTGCGCGTCCTTGCCGCGCGTGGAATCGGCGTCCATGCGAATAATGGCGACATCCTCGGGCAGCATCTGGTGCAGCGCATCCTCGATCTGCTGCGTGCCCAGGCCCATTTTTGCCAGATAGCGGCTGCCGCATTTGGGACAGCGGCTCGTGGGGGCCGGATAGGGCTGCACGCGCCAAGAAGAGCCGCAGGTGTGGCACTGCAGTGTGTGCGTGCGCTCATGATACGTGAGCGCCGTGGAACAGTGGTTGCAGGTGGGGACGCAACCGCACTCGCGGCACATCAGAAACGGCGCAAACCCGCGGCGGTTGTGCAGCAACACGGCCTTTTCGCGGCGCTCGACCACACGCTCCAGGCCTTCCATCAGCGGTTTAGAGAACATGGAGCGACTGCCGTGCGCGAACTCGCGGCGTAGGTCGGCAATGCGGACTGTGGGCAACACGGCGTGTCCCGGGCGCTCGGGCATCTCGACACGCGTCCAGGTGGCTCCGTTGTACGTGCCGCGGCGGCAGCGGTCGAGGGCCTCGGCAGAAGGGGTGGCCGAACCCAACACGAGCGGGCAGCGATACCGACGCGCCATCTCGGCCGCCACCTCGCGCGCATGGTAGCGCGGACTGGAGCCCTGCTTATAGCTGGTCTCGTGCTCCTCGTCGATGATGATAAGACCCAAGTCGCTGAGCGGGCAAAAGAGTGCCGAGCGGGCGCCCACGACCACACGCGCGGCACCGCTGGCGACCATATCCCACTGGTCCAGGCGCTCGCCAGCAGAAAGTCGCGAATGGAACACGGCAACCGTCTCGCCAAAGCGCGAACGGAAGCGGCCGACGGTCTGGGCCGTCAGCGAGATCTCGGGTACGAGCACGCAGGCCGAACGGCCGGCCGCCAGCACGCGCTCAATCGCCGAGAGGTAGACCTCGGTTTTGCCGGAACCGGTGACGCCATCGACAAGGACCACGTCGCCGTGGGCGTCAAGGCAGGCGCGCTCAATCTGCGCGAGGGCCTGCTGCTGGCCGTTTGTAAGCGAGACCGGCGCTTTGCCGCTCGCGGAGGACAGCGTGGTCTGCTCGCTGCAGCCACGCCACGCACGGCGTTCCTCCACCACCACGACGCCGCGTTTTTCGAGCGCCTTGATGGTCGCCGACATGCTGCTGTAGAGCAGGTTGAGGTCGCGCGTCGTGACCGGGCCGCATTGGAGCGCCTCAATGAGCTGACGCTGACGGACCGCGGTTTTAGGCGGCATGTAGTCGAAACCCTCGGGCGTGAGCATGACCCAGCGGTTTTGGATGGGTTTGACGGCGGGGCGCTCAACGGTCCACACGCCGTCATCGCCCTTGACCACGCGCGGGCTGCCGCCCGGAGGCAAGAACAGGCGCAGGCACTCGGAAAGCGTCGCGACGTACTCGCGGCTCATCCAACGTGCGATACGGGCGGCCTCGGCGGTAAAGAGCGGCTTGCTGAGGACAGCCTCGATAGACTTGATACGCGCGGGATCGAGAGCATCGTTACCTTGCAGATCGGCCAGCTCGGGCGCGATATCGACGATATAGCCTGCGGCGGCACGGTTGCCAAAATGAACTAGGACGGTGGAGCCGATCTGGGCATCGTTGGCAAGGGACTGCGGAATGCCGTAGGCAAATGGCTCGGAGAGAGCACGGGTGGGAATGTCCAGGACCACGCTTGCGAAGGCGACGACGGGATCAGGCTGCGCCGGGGCGACAGCAGGGGCCGCGGACTTCGGAGCTTCCTCCGGTTCCGGCGAACCAAACAGCGACAGTTGCTCGGCCATGGTCTCTGTACCTCCCATCCCATACGTCTTTAGAAACAAGAGCCCCGCTCGGGTGAACGGGGCTCGGATACATGCGTTTACGCAGCTGCTACAGCGCCATCGTGCGGGCGCGGTCGATGCGCGCCAGGCAGTCGTCGCGGCCGACGAGCGCCATGGTCTCGCCCAGCGGAGGGCTCACCATGTTGCCGCAGACGGCGACGCGCACGGCCTGGAACACCACGCGCTTCTTGAGGTCCATCTGCTCGGGCAGCGGCTCAAGCGCGGCGTCGATGTTGGCAGCCGTCCACTCGTCCACACCCTCGAGCGCGGCCTTGGCGGCATCCAGAATGGCGCCCATGCCTTCCTTGGCCAGGCCCTTGTTAACAGACTTCTCGTCGTACTCGAGCGTCTCGGCCGTAGCAAAGATGGGAGCGGCGACGTTCACGGCATCGGCCGGCATCTTGGTGCGCGGCTTGACGATGGCGGCAAGCGCGTCGATCCAGTCCTCGCCGTACTCAACATTACCCTCGATGAGACCCGCCTCGTGCAGCTCGGGAACCATGATCTCGTCGGCAAACTGAGCGTCGGACATGCCGTTGATGTACTCAGCATTGACCCAGTCGAGCTTCTTGGGATCGAAGGTCGCGGGGTTCTTGGAGATGCGGTCGAGCGAGAACTTGCTGGCCAGGACATCGCGCGGGATGATCGTGGTCTCGCCGTCGAGCGACCAGCCGAGCAGCGCCAGATAGTTGACGAAGGCGTCGGACAGGTAACCGGCGTCGCGGTACTCCTCCACCGAGGTGGCACCGTGGCGCTTGGAAAGCTTCTTGCCGTCGGCACCCAAGATCATGGAGATGTGGGCGAACGTGGGCACGGGCGCGCCGAGGGCCTCGTAGACCATGACCTGGCGCGGGGTGTTGGACAGGTGGTCGTCGCCGCGGATGACGTGGGTAATCTTCATCATGGCGTCGTCGACGACGGTCGCGAAGTTATACGTGGGCGTGCCATCGGAGCGGAAGATGACAAAGTCGTCGAGTTCCTTGGCATCGAAGGTCACCTCGCCGTGGACGGCGTCGTGGATTACGACGTCGCCGCGGTCCTCAGGCACCTTGATGCGCAAGACGTAGGGCTCGCCGGCCTCGATGCGGCGGCGGGCCTCCTCTGGATCAAGATCGCGGCAGCGGCGCTGATAGCCCTGGAAGGGGTCCTTGCGCTCCTGGGCGGCCTTGCGATCGGCGTCAAGCTGCTCCTTGGTGCAGAAGCAGGGATAGGCCTTGCCCTCGTCCCAGAGCTGCTGGGCGGCCTGCTTGTACAGGTCCAGGCGCTCGGTCTGTGCGTAAGGGCCATAGTCGCCGCCCACCTCGGGGCCCTCGTCCCAGTCCAAGCCCAGCCAACGCATGGCGCGCAGAATGATCTGCGTGTTCTCGTCGGTGGAACGGGTGGGGTCGGTGTCGTCGATGCGCAGGATGAACGTGCCGCCGTTTGCGCGGGCGAAAGCCCAGTTATAGATAGCGGTGCGGGCGCCGCCGATGTGCAGCTTGCCCGTGGGTGAGGGTGCAAAGCGGACGCGAACGTCTGATGCCATGGAAATCTCCTCGATTACAGGATGGATGTCTAACCGCATCAGTATAAAGCAACAAAGCAACCTCCGCACAAAGGGCACCGACCCACTCATTGGGGACAGACTTAAATGAGTAGTCGTTGGGGACACTCTTCGGAGCTGGCCGAACAGGAGTGCCCCCAAGTGCTGCATTCATTTAAGTCTGTCCCCAATGAGTAAGGCTGGTCATTTAAGTCTGTCCCCAATGAGTAGGTGCGGAAAGGGTGTGAATGTTTGATTTACGCGCTATGATGTGCCCTTGCATAGAGAGCTCGGCGGAATGGTAACGGTCGCCGGGACACGTATTTTGAAAGGGGCTATCATGCCAGAAGAACTTCGTTCCATCCCACCCCAACACGGGTCCTTTGTATTTACGTCGGAGTCGGTGACCGAAGGTCATCCCGATAAGATCGCCGACCAGATCAGCGACGCCGTCCTCGACGCAATCCTCGCTAAAGAAATAGAGCTGCAGGAGCAGGGCTACATCGCGCCTAACGGCGTTCCCGCCAACGTTGAGAACGTCCGCTGCGCCTGCGAGACCCTCGTGACCACCGGTACCGTCATCGTTGCCGGCGAGATCCGCACCCAGGCCTACGTCGACGTGCAGGAGATTGCCCGTGGCGTTATCCGCCGCATTGGCTACAACCGCGCAAAGTTCGGTTTTGACTGCGATACCTGCGGCGTCATGAACCTCATCCACGAGCAGTCGCCCGATATCGCCCAGGGCGTCGACGAGTCTTTCGAGACCCAGACCGGCGCCACCACCGACCCCATCGACCTGATCGGCGCCGGCGACCAGGGTATGATGTTTGGCTATGCCTCCAACGAGACCAAGACCCTCATGCCCATGCCGCACTACCTGGCGAGCCGCCTGGCCGAGCGACTGGCTGCCGTGCGCCACAACGGAACCCTGCGCTACCTGCGCCCCGACGGCAAGACCCAGGTCACGGTGCGCTACGAGGACGGCAAGCCCGTCGAGGTCACGACCATCGTCATCTCCACGCAGCACGCCGCCGAGATCGAGGACATGGGCAAGATCAAGGCCGATCTCATCGAGCACGTCATCACTCCCGTCATGGCCGCCGAGAACATGCCGTGGGACAACGCCGACATCTATGTGAACCCTACCGGTCGCTTTGTCGTGGGCGGCCCCATGGGCGACACGGGCCTCACCGGCCGCAAGATCATCGTCGACACCTACGGCGGTTACGGCCGTCACGGCGGCGGCGCCTTTAGCGGCAAGGACTGCACCAAGGTCGACCGCTCCGCCGCGTATGCCGCGCGCTGGGTCGCAAAGAACGTGGTCGCCGCCGGTCTGGCCGACCGCTGCGAAGTCGAGCTGGCCTACGCCATCGGCGTTTCCAAGCCGCTGTCTATCATGGTCGACACCTTCGGTACCGCGCATGTTGCCGAAGACAAGATCGTCGAGGCCGTCGAGAAGACCTTCGACCTGCGCCCGGGCGCGATCATCCGAGACCTGGACCTGCGCCGACCGATCTTTGAGAAGACGGCAGCCTACGGCCACTTTGGCCGCGAAGACGCCGACTTCACCTGGGAGAAGACCGATCGAGTCGAAGAACTCAAAGCAGCCTGCGGCCTGTAAGCTAGCGGCAAAAGCTACAGCCAAATCGAAACGCACCAAAAGAGGTACCGGACCAACCGGTACCTCTTTTTTATTAATCGGTGGTGAAGATGAGCCGACCTGGGACGCAGAATAGGTTCCCAGCTGATGAATTTTGCAGCAAGCGTGCCCCTACCATGTATCCTAAGTTCCGAGGGCTTTGGTATTTGGTCGATCGCGAGTTCCGCACGAGCCGGAGGCCACTTAATGTGGCCTCCGTGCGAGCCAGGACTGTAGAGCAGGCGACCAAATACCAAAGCCCTCGGAACGACGGGATAGAACAGGAGCGCATATGGCAGGCAAGCCGCAAACACTAGCTACGACCTCGGCATTCGAGATCTTGGGGCCCGTCATGGTCGGCCCCAGCTCATCGCACACCGCCGGCGCCCTGCGGTGCGCCCAAGTTGCCGCCAGCCTGCTGGAAGGCCGCATCACCAAAGTCACCTTTGGCCTGTGGAACTCCTTCGCGCACACCTACCGCGGCCACGGCACCGACCGCGCGCTTGTCGCGGGCATCCTGGGCCTCGACACCGACGACGAGAACATCAAGCAGGCCTTCGACCTCGCACGTGAGCAGGGCCTCGAATATCACTTTGACATCAAGGGCGACGACGCCTCCATCCACCCCAACACCGTCGACATCGATATGGTCAACGCCACGGGCGCCACGGCGCAGGTCCGCGGCGAGAGCTTGGGCGGCGGCAAGATGCGCATCAGCCGCATTAACGGCGTCGGCGTCGACATCTCGGGCATGTATTCCACGCTCTTCGTGGCGCACCAGGACGTCCCCGGCGTGCTCGCAGCGCTCACCAACCTGCTCGCCTACGCACACGTGAACATCGCCTTCTGCCGCACCTACCGCACCGAAGTGGGCGGCCAGGCCTACTCCGTCTTTGAGACCGACGGCGCGCCCGACGACACCGTTATCCCCATGCTACGCAAACTCGACAATGTCGATTACGCGACCTTTATCGAGCTCCCCGGTTCTGCCTCGTCGCTCTCCCCCGGCGTCTCGGCAAAGGAAATCTTCGACGACGGCGAGCAGCTGCTCGATGCGTGCGAGGAACTGGGGCTCAACATCGGCGCCGTCATGGCCGTGCGCGAGGCACGTCTGACCGGCGAGGCACACGCTATCGCCGCCATGCGCCGCGTACTCGACGTCATGCGCGAAGAGACCACAGCCCCCATTTCCAATCCACAGCGCTCGCTCGGCGGCCTCATCGGCGGCGAGGCAAAGCTTGTCGATGCCACCGGCCGCAACGATTTGAGCACGAGTCTGATGGGCACCGTTCAAACCGACGCCGTGGCCCGCGCGATGGCCGTGCTCGAGCGCTCCGCCACCATGGGCGTGATCGTCGCAGCTCCGACGGCAGGATCCGCGGGTGTTGTGCCCGGCTGCGTGCTGGCGCTTGCTGACCATCTGCAGCTGGATGATGAGCAGGTTATGGATGCCCTCTACTGCGCCGCCGCCATCGGCCTCAACCTCACCACGAGCGCCTGCGTTGCCGGCGCCGAGGGCGGCTGTCAGGCCGAGGTCGGAAGTGCGGCCGCCATGGCCGCCGCCGCGCTGGTGCAGATGCTCGGCGGCACACCCGAGCAGGCGCTCGACGCCAGTTCCATCGCGCTGAGTAATCTGCTGGGCCTCGTTTGTGACCCCGTCGGTGGCCTCGTGGAGGTGCCCTGCCAAAACCGCAACGCCATCGGCGTGGCAGCCGCCTTTAGCTCCGCACAACTCGCCCTCGCCGGCATTAAGAGCCTGGTGCCGTTTGACCAGATGGCACACGTCATGCTCTCGGTGGGCCACGCGTTGCCGGCCACGCTGCGCGAGACGGCAAAGGGCGGCATCGCGCAGGCTCCGGCCGCACTTTCGGCCTGTGCAAAATGCGGTGTGTGCGGATAGCGACAAAGAACGACTCGAAGGTGGGACAAATGTCCCACCTCTTTTGAATGCCACCGTTTCCATACCACAATCAACTAGGTAATCGCTATAATGCAAGCCCAGTAAAAACACGATGAGCCGCAAGGCGAAATTCGAAGGATATGCATACGATGTCGCAAAACGATCGAACTCAACTGATTCCCGATCCGCAGCAGCCGAGCAGGCACACCGGCGGCGTTCAGTCGCCGCGTCCTATCGCGCCGAGCCACGGTCAGCAGCGTGGTGCGGCAAACGCTTCGCAACGCCCGAACCAGCAGCGCCAGCAACGTCAGCAGCGCCAGGCAAACGGCAATACGCCCAAGCAGCCCCCCACGCACGGTCGAGGCGATCGCGGCCCCGCGCGCAAACCCACCGGGAACAATAAGTCGGGCAAAAAGACGACGCTCTTTGTCGTTCTGGGTCTTATCGTCATTGTCTATATCGTAGGCGTTGTAGCGTTTTCGCAGGTAGCCTACCCCAACACCACTATCGCCGGCGTCGATGTCTCGTTCTCCAACGCTTCGTCTGCCGCCACCAAGGTCAGCTCGGCTTGGAAGCACTATAAGCTCACCGTGACAGGCGATGACTTTAGCTGGACCTATCAGCCCGAGTCCGATGAGCCCATTGTCGACGGCGAAGCTGCCGCAAAAGAGATTATCAGCCGCAACGAAGCCATTGTATGGCCGGTTCGCCTTGTAGAATCCTTAAGCGGCAAGACCAAAACAACCGCTAGCTCCAACGAAGTCGATCTTGATCAAGACGTCGACCTGTCCATGCTCTCCGACACCTTTGACCAAAAACAGTTTGAGAAGGATCTGGGCGCCGCCATCGACGAGTTTAACGAGGGGCGTTCGGGCGCGTTCGAGGCCAATAGCTCCTATGACGAGCAGGCCGGCAAGTTTACCGTCGAGAAGGCGCGCTCCAACGAAAAACTCAACCGCGAGCATGTCATTAAGTATGCCGAGCTCGAGCTTGCCTCGCTGGCCGAGACCTTAGATCTTTCCAAGCTCGGCAACGATGCCTATGAGCCGCTCAATGGAACGCTGACCGATGATCAGATTCAGTCTGCATGCGATGCCGCCAACAACTTCTTGGGCGTCAACGTGACCCTCAAGCTCAACGGCGAGGATGCCGGCAAGGTTGATGGCAGCTCCGTGTTGCAGTGGATCAGCTTTGCCGATCCGGCCAACCCCACGCTCGATACGTCGCAGATCAGCAGCTGGGCAGCCGAGCTCGCCAACGGCTTTAATACCGTGGGCTCCACTCGCTGGTGGACGCGCGCCGATGGCAAGCAGTGCGCCGTCGAAGGCGGCGACTTTGGTTGGTCCATCGACAGCAGCTCGCTCGCCAAGCAGGTCGAGGACGCCATCAACAACAAGCAGACCGGCGAAATCGAGATCAAGTACTCCCAGAAGGCCGACACATTTACCGCCAAGGGCGAGCCCGACTGGAAGGCCTATATCGACGTCGACCTGTCCGAGCAGCATGCGCGCTACTACGACGAGAGCGGCAACATCGTGTGGGAGGCCAACTTTATTTCTGGCAAACCGGGCGAAGACGCCACCCCCGAGGGCGTATGGCAGATCAACAGCAACGATGGCGCCAGCAAACTCATCGGTGCCAAGGACCCCGAGACCGGCAAGCCCAAATACGAGAGCCCGGTAAGCTACTGGATGCCGTTCGAGGGCAATATGGTCGGATTCCACGACGCCACCTGGCAAAACGATTCGAGTTTCGATAACGCCGAATCGTACAAGTGGTGCGGTAGCCACGGTTGTATCAACCTGCGTCTGGCCGATGCCAAGTCGCTCCACGAGCGCATCAAAGTCGGCCTCTGCGTGGTCGTGCACTCGTAACGCAGCTAACGTCTACAACAAGTAAACAGCACGGCGACAAAACTTACAGTACCGTCATCCGCAACTTCTATACGCCCGCCTATCGCGACGGGCGTATATACTTATCGGAGCCATATCGATAAAGGAGACGCTATGTCCAAGGTCCCCACGATCAATCCGGGTCCTGACGATTCCGATCGCATGCCCCAAGATGCCACCGAGACCCTGCCGATTATCAGCGCTGCAGACACCAAGCAGCCCCAAACGAGTCTCGACGATTCGACCGATATCTCCGATGAAGAAGCCTATGCAAAGCTCAAGGCAAAGCGTGCCGAGCGTCGGCGCAAAAAGCTCATCCGACGCGGTATCGCCGTCGGTGTCGTTGTTGCCATCGCGCTCATTGCCATCATCGCAACGCTGGTCATCAACGCGCAACCCGCAGGCACCAACGGACCGGTGACCGACATGGTCACCGAAGGCACGTTTACCACCACAGTCGAAGCCAAGGGGCAGCTTAAGCCCATCTCGGCATCGGTCGTCTCCCCTTCTGTCGACGGTACGGTTGAAAAGATCAACGTGCAGGCTGGACAGAGCGTCAACGAGGGCGACGTACTCATGACCATTAAGAACGACGCGCTCGATAGCGCTGTTTCCGAGGCGCAGCGCGCGGTCGCGGCCGCCCAGGAAGACCTGAACAATGCAAAGGTGGCACTCGCGGCCGCACAGGCCGCACCGACAACGGACAGTGACGGATCGACCGGTCCATCGGACGCAAACGCCAACGCAAATGCCGTCTCGACCGCCCAGCGCAACCTCACCTCGGCCCAGGCAGCGCTGGAACAGGCAACTGCAAAGGCGGCCGAGCGCACCGTAAAGGCCCCCAGCTCGGGCAGCATCGTGGAGCTCAACGCCAAGGTGGGCGCTACGGTAACAGGCGGCATGATCATGGGTGAAAGCGACACGAGCGGCGGCAAGCAGTGCATGCAAATCGCCGACCTGTCCAAGATGAAGGTGACGGTTCAGGTGGGCGAAAAGGATATCGCCAAAATTGCCGTGGGCCAAAGCGCCAACGTGACCTATCCCGCGTTTCCCGATATCGTGAGCCAGGGCACCGTCACGGCTATCGCCTCGGTGGCAAACTCTGACTCCGGCTCCGGTAGCGGCGGCAGCGTGACCTTTAACGTCGACATCCTCATCGAAGCACCCGACAGTCGCCTTAAGCCGGGTATGACTGCCGAGGTCTCGGTAGTGACCGAGAAGCTCGACGACGTGGTTATGGTGCCGACCATGGCGCTGATGACCGAAGATGGCGAGCACTATTACGTCAATCTGGCCACCGATTCGGAAGGCAAGAAGACGCGCCGCGTGAAGGTGACCGTCGTGACGCAAAACGACAACGAGGCTGTAGTCGGTAAGACGCAGGTCAAGCGCGACGACCAGGGCAACGAGATCAACCCAGACGTCCCGGTTACCAAGTTACGCGACGGCGACACCATCGTGACGGATACCGGCACAGGCATGACGGCAGACGGCGGCGACAACATGCCTGCCGACGAGGGCAAGTAATGCGTCCCGTCATCGACATCCGCAACGTGCACCGCATCTTTGAGAGCGAGGCCGGTTGCGCCCACATCCTGCATAACGTAAGCCTGGCAGTAGATCCCGGTGAGTTCGTCGCCATCACCGGCCCCTCGGGCTCGGGCAAGTCGACACTCATGAACATCCTGGGCTGCCTGGACAAACCGACGGCGGGCGATTACTTCCTGCAAGGGCTCAACGTCGCCGAGCTCGACGATGATGAGCTCACCGAGGTGCGCGCGCTGAGCATCGGCTTTGTCTTTCAGAGTTTTAACTTGCTGCCGCGTCTGACGGTGATCGAAAACGTCATGCTGCCGCTATCCTACACCAATGTGCCGCGTAGCCAGCGCGAGATGCGCGCCGTGCACGCGCTACAAGCCGTCACACTGCCGGTCGACCATTGGGACCACCGCATATCGGAACTCTCGGGCGGACAGATGCAGCGCGTCGCCATCGCGCGCGCCCTCGTCAACGACCCGCCCATCATTTTGGCCGACGAGCCAACGGGAAATCTAGACTCGACAACCGGGGCACTCGTCATGGAAACCTTCCACAAGCTCCAGAAACGCGGCAAGACCATCGTACTCATCACGCATGACCCCGGCATCGCCGCCGAGGCCGATCGAGCCGTAACCATCCGTGACGGCGAATCCATGACGGCGCATATGTCGCGCATACACCGAATACGTTACGCGGGGCCGTCAAAAACCTGCCCGCGATTTCTGCAACCACCAATCAGCCGAAAGGAGCGAAGGCATGAGCACCCGCGATCTTGTCCAAGAAGCCCTTCACTCGCTCGAGGCCAACAAGGGACGCAGCCTGCTCACCATCCTTGGCATCGTCATTGGCATCGCCTCGGTCATCGCCATGACTTCGCTCATCGGCGGCATCCAAAACAGCCTGGTCAACAGCCTGGGCCTCAATGCAGCCCGCATGATAGAGATCTATTCGTCCCAAGAACTCACCGATTCGGATGTGGAAAAGCTTCGCAAACTGGTGCCGCAGATTGAGCAGATCGGCATCGTCGATAGCGCCTATTCCGAGTACAAGGTCGGGGATAAAAGCTATACCGTCATGGCACACGGCGTCGATAGCGACATGCTCGATGCCGTGGGCGCCAGCAAGCTCGTTGCGGGACGTGTCTATTCACAGGCAGAGTCTCAATCAGGCTCGCGCGTGGCACTCATCAGCCGCGGCGGCGCCGATCAGCTTTACGGCAACGAACAGGACGCACTGGGGAAAACCATCAAGGTGTCCAACGGCGAGGTGCAGATTGTAGGCGTGATTGATGGCGGCAGCGACTCCATGGGCTCGCTCACGCTGTATATGCCACGCGAAACCATCTCCGGCCTGTTTGGCGACGAGAATCCTTCATTTCCCAGCGTGACGGCACTTGCCGCCGAGGGCACAGACATGGACGAGCTCTGCAAGACCATCGAGTCTAAGGTGCGCGCGATGAAGGGCATCTCGGAGGATGATGAGTACGACAGCGTATCGGCGACCTCCATGAAAAGCGCCATCGATGCACTCAACTCGTTTATGGGCGCCTTCTCGCTCATCATGGGCGCTGTCGCCAGTATCTCACTGCTTGTCGGCGGAATCGGCATTATGAATATGATGCTTACCAACGTGACTGAGCGCATCCGCGAGATCGGTATTCGCCGCGCCTTGGGCGCCAGTCGCCGCGATATCACCGCGCAGTTTTTGGCCGAGTCCTCGGCGCTGTGCGTCACCGGTGGCCTGCTGGGTGTCCTGATTGGCTATCTGCTGGCCTGGGGCCTCGCGATGTTTGCCGCAGGATCAGGGGTTCTCAACGAGCTCGGTGCCAGTGGGGAGATCACACCGAGCTTTTCAATCGCCACGGTGCTGCTGGCCTTCGGCGTCTCCGTCGGCATCGGCGTAATCTTTGGCTTCTACCCCGCTCGCCGCGCGGCAAAGCTCAACCCGGTGGAGTGCCTACGCTACCAGTAAGCCACCACCAGCTACCAGTAAGCCACCACCAACAAGTTGCGGTAAATTAGGGACTGAATATGCTATCTAGCAGCAAAAACAGACACTATTTCACCGCAACTTATTGAAGGGCTGTTTGCGCCAGTTCCGGGCGTCGTCCTCGAGCTATTGGCGGATGACGGGCTTGTACGGGTCGAGCTTGCTCGAGGCGATCCTCCTCGCGGGCGGGAGGGCGCGCTAGGCGCGGCGAGCGCCTAGCGCGCGAACTCCCGTAAGAGCGCGTCTTCCACTTCCCGAAGCGAAAGGGCCCCGCCTCCCTCGGCGGGACGGGTGACCACGATGCAGCGCGCTCCCACGTCGCGCGCGGCGGCGAGCTTCTCGGCCGTGCCGCCTACGGTTCCCGAGTCCTTGGTCACAAGCCACTGGGCGCCCACCTGCCGAAGCATCGCCTCGTTGAGCTCGCGGGTGAAGGGCCCCTGCATGCCGATGACGTGCGACGGCGAAAACCCCGCGTCGATGCACTTCGTTATAGCACCGGGCAGCGGGAGCACACGCACGAAGAAGCGCTCCGCGAAATCGGCGACGCGCGTGTAGGGAGCAAGCTCCTTGCTCCCCGTCGTGAGAAGCGCGCGACCCGGGTTCTCGGAGAGAAAGCGCGCCGCGCAGGCGATCGACGCGACCGACACGACGCCTTTGGGCAGCGCCTCGGCCGGGCGCGCAAGGCGCAGGCATCGTGCACCCACGGCGAGCGAAGCGGCCCGGATGTTGCCGCTTGCGAGCGTAGCGAAGGGGTGCGTGGCGTCGACGACGATGCGCGCGCCGGAAAGCTCGCGCTCCATGTCGGCCTCGTCGAGCCTGCTCGCATGCACCTCGATGCCCGGAAGCTCGCCCAAAAGCTCACCTCCGTACTCGGTTGCCGCGTAGGCACGGGCGGGGATGCCCGCCCCGCTCGCCCATTCGCACAGAAGGCGGCCCTCGGTGGTGCCGGCGAAGATGCGCAGCGCTGGCACGGATGCGGGGGCCGTCACTTCGCGCCACCCGTGCGCGTGATCTGGTAGAGCAGCGCGTTCATAATGGCGGCCGCCACGGTCGAGCCGCCCTTGCGACCCCTCGCGACGATGGCCGGCACGCGTCGCGCGAGTAGCTCCTCTTTCGCCTCGACCACGTTCACAAACCCGACCGGCACCCCAACGACGAGCGCGGGCGCGATCTTCCCCGCGTCCATGAGCTCGGCGAGGCGCAGAAGTGCTGTAGGAGCGTTGCCGACGGCCACGATGAGCGGACCCTCGATGCCGCAAGCTTTGTCCATGCTCGCAACGGCGCGAGTCGTGCCCGCGGCGCGCGCAGCCGCGGCGACATCAGGGTCGGCCATGTAGCACACGGCCTTGCAGCCGAGCTTCGCGAGCGCGGGCTTGCTTATGCCTGCGAGCGCCATGTTCGTGTCGGTGAGCACCGTGGCCCCTGCGCGCAGTGCGTCGAGCGCACAGTGCGCAGCGTCATGGGTGAACACGAGGGAATCGGCGTACGAGAAGTCGGCAGTAGTGTGGATGACGCGCTTCACGACGGGCTCTTCGAGCGGCGGGAACGTGCGGCCGCCGAGCTCTTCGGTGATGATCTCGAAGCTGCGCCGCTCGATGTCGCCGGGCGCCATCTCCTTGGAATCCATCTAGTACTCCACTCCTTCCCTTGCACATATCCCCTGAGAGTAGGGGTGTTTCTCGCACCGCATCTCGGTTATGTAGTCGGCCTTCTCCACGATCTTGCGGGAAGGCGCGCGCCCAGTGAGCGCTACTTCGACGCCGCGCGCGGACATATCGAGCGCGCGGTCCACGAGCGCCTCGTCGACAAGCCCCTTCGAAAGCGCGTCGAGCGCCTCGTCGAGCACGAGCAGCCCCTCCTGAGCGCCCTCGAACTCGGCGAGCGCGGAAGCGAGGTTCCCATCGTGCAGCTCGCACGTCGCGGCAAGTTCTTCCGACGTCATTGACCAGGTAAACTTGTCCGACACCTTCCCCGCGAACACGGGCACGCCGAAATGCTCGGCGAGCAGGCGCGCCTCCCCGCTTTCGCCGTCTTTCAGGAACTGCACGACGACGACGCGGCGGCCTGCGGCGAGCATGCGAAGGGCGAGGCCCATCGCCGCCGTGGTCTTGCCTTTGCCGTCGCCATGATACACGTGGATCATACGCCCTCCTCGATAATGCGGTAGACATACTCCATGTCGAGCGCCCCGCGCACGACGTCGGCCAGGCGGTCGAACTCGCGCGCACGGTGATCGGCTGCGGACGCTGCGCCCGCAGCACCCACCACGCTCTCGGGCAGGCCGCGCTTGCGCGCGAGCGAGCGCGCGAGGGCGAGCGCCAACCCCGGTTCGTCGAACAGGCCGTGGAGATAGGTTCCGAACACGTTTCCGCAGGCCGCGCCTTCTGGTTTGCCGCCAATCTTGCCTGCAGGGGCGCAGGAGACGGTCGTTTCACCGTCGTGAATCTCGTACCCGCGCGCCGTCATGCCGTTCCACACCGAGAACGCGCCTTGGGCGCCCGTGATGCGCAGCTCCGACTGGGCGAGGCGCTTTTCCTCCTTGAACACCGTACTTGCAGGGATGAGCCCGAGCCCGCGCGCGGTGCCAGCGCCTTCCCTGCCGTGCGGGTCGGAAAGCTCGTCTCCCAAAAGCTGGTAGCCTCCGCATATGCCGAGCACCGGCGTGCCCGCGCCCGAAAGCGCGCGTACACAGGCTCCGATGCCGCTAGCCGCAAGCCAGCGCGCGTCGTCGAGCGTGGTCTTCGAGCCGGGGAGCACCACCAGGTCGGGTCGGCCCAGATCGGTCGTCGAGGAAACGTAGCGCACGCCCATGCCTGGCACGCGCGAAAGCGGGTCGAAGTCGGTGAAGTTCGAAAGATGCGGAAGGCGCACGACGGCGACATCGATGACGCCGCGCGCCTCGCGGGCAGATAGGCGCGGCGCGAGCGAGTCCTCGTCATCCAGGTCGAGCGTAAGATACGGCACGACCCCCACGACGGGAACCCCGCACATCTTCTCGAGCGGGGCCAAACCCGGGCGCAGGATTTCCACATCGCCGCGGAACTTGTTCACCACAAGCCCCCGCAAAAGCGCGCGATCCTCGGGCGCAAAGAGCGCGACCGTACCGTAGAGCTGGGCAAACACCCCGCCTGGGTCGATGTCGCCCACGAGCAGCACGGGGGAGGACACGGCGCGCGCGAGCCCCATGTTGACGATGTCGTTTTCGGAAAGGTTGATTTCGGCGGGGCTGCCGGCGCCCTCGATGACGATGACGTCGTTTTCCTCCGCGAGCGAATCGAACGCCTCCAAAATCTGCGGCATGAGCGCCTTCTTTCGCGCGAAGTAGTCCCTCGCAGCGAAGGCTCCCTGCGCCTTGCCGGCCACGATGAGCTGGCTTCGGTGGTCACTTTCGGGCTTGAGAAGGATGGGGTTCATGCGCACGTCGGGCGCGATGCCGCACGCCTCAGCCTGCATGATCTGGGCGCGCCCCATCTCGAGCCCGTCGGCCGTGACACCGCTGTTGAGCGCCATGTTCTGGCTCTTGAAGGGAGTCACGCGCAGGCCGTCCTGCGAAAGCACACGGCACAGCCCCGCCGCAAGCAGGCTCTTACCCGCGTTCGACATTGTGCCCTGGATCATGATGGGCTTCGCCCTACCCACGGGTATCGACCTCCTTCGCCGAGCCTCGGCCATCCGCGCCCGCCATAGCGCCGCCACAAGAAACGCCGCCCCGTTCGTCGGGTTCGCCTTCGCCCGATGCACCTTCCGCCCGAAGCGCGCGGCCGAACGCCATCGCAAGCCGGGCATTCTCCTTGTGCGTGCGCACCGCGACGCGGCACCAGAAACGGGACAGTACCGAAAACGAGTCGCACGTGCGGACCAAAACCCCCTGTTTATACAGGCGCTCGGGGATGTCTTTCGCCGGAGTGCGGACTAAAAGAAAGTTCGCATCCGATGGCACGACGGAAAGCCCGAGTGAGGAGAGCTCGTGGGAAAGCCACGCTCGCTCGCCCGCCAATACATCGCGCGTGCGCGAGACGTATTCAACGTCTTCCAGGGCGGCGATGCCCGCGGCCTCGGCGACCGAGGAAACGGGCCACGCCTGCCCCGCCCGGCGAATCCCCTCGATGAGTTGGGCGTTTCCGCTGATCAGATATCCCAACCGCAACCCCGCCATTCCGTAGAGCTTGGTGAACGCGGAGAGCACGGCCACATGGCGCGAACACGCGGCACGTGCGGCCACGCTCCTTTCGCGGGCGTCGGGCGCAAATCCGAGGAAGCACTCGTCCACGACGAGCAGCGCGCCCACCTGCTCGCAGCGGCAAGCCGCGGCATCGATCACGCTGGGGTCGACGAGTCGCCCCGTCGGGTTGTTCGGATTGCAGAGGTACGCCACGTCTCCCGGCCCCTCGATCGCGCGGGCGAAGGAGGCGGGCACGTCGAAGTCGTCCGCTTCGGAGAGCGGGAACTCCTGCACGCATGCGCCGTAGTACGATGCCGCCTCCGCATATTCAGAAAACGTCGGCGCGCACACGACGATGCGTTTCGGGCGCACCGCCGCGGCGAGCCGCCAGATGATGTCGGACGCGCCCGCGCCGCAGACGATAGTATCTTCGGGAATGCCCTGGGCGCGCGCTAGGGCGCGAACGAGCGCGAGGCTTTCCCTATCGGGGTAGGCGTCGATTCGAGAAAGCGCCTTGCAAGCTGCGGCGACGGCGCGCGGCGAGGGGCCTGCCGGATTCACGTTCACCGAGAAGTCAATGAGGTCGGAGGCGTCCCCTTCGCAAGCGATGCCAAGCGATTGCGTGCTACCCCCATGCGCACGGGCGCGCAGGATTCCCCCGGCAGCCCGGGGCGCGGCGTGGTCTTCCCTCATGCCATCGCCCCCACGGCGAGCACGACCGCCGCGCGCGCGGCACCGAAGACGACGAGCGCGCATACGGACGCGGCGAGCATAAGCCTTGTCGCCCGGGCGATGTCGCCCCACTCGATTTCGCGGGACGCGTCGCCTATCGTCGGTTTCTCAACGAGCTTGCCGAAATACACCGCGGGTCCTGCCAGGCGCAGCCCGAGCGCGCCCGCGCACGCTGACTCGGTCTGTGCCGCATTCGGGCTCGCATGGCGACGCCTGTCGCGGCGCCAGATGTGCGCCGCCCCGCGCGCGTCGAGCCCGACGATCGGGCATACGGCGATCATAAGCAGGGCCGATAAGCGCGAGGGAATCCAGTTCGCCGCATCGTCGAGGCGCGCCGAGGCGCAGCCGAAGTCGATGTAGCGCTCGTTTTTGTAGCCCACCATGCTGTCGAGCGTATTCACCGCCTTGTACGCCATGCCCAAGGGCGCACCCCCGATCATAAGGTAGAAAAGCGGCGCGATGACGCCGTCGCTCGCGTTCTCCGCCACCGTTTCCACGGCGGCGCGCGCGACGCCCTGCTCGTCGAGAACAGACGTGTCGCGTCCCACGATGAGCCCGACAGCTTCACGCGCCGCGACAAGGCCGCCCCTCGAGAACGCACGGGCCACGGCCAGGCTCTGGCGGCGCAGCTCGCATGCCGCGAGAATCTGATAGCTCGCCCATGCCTCGGCCACGAAGCGCAGGCCGGAGTGAACCATGCCGCAAAGATGCAGGATTCCCCAGGTCAAAAGCCCACACGCAAGCGGAAGCGCCACGGCGAGCACAAGTCCTGCGGCGCGCGTGCCCGCGGACGTTTGCGGGCACGCGCCCCGCAGGCGGCCTTCGGCCCACGTGATCGCGCGCCCCATGGCGACGACGGGATGGGGAAGCCAGCGCGGGTCGCCGAAGGCAAGGTCGGTCGCGAACCCGGCGGCGACGGCAAGAATCGTCATCACCGGGCATCGCCCCCCGAAGCGGGGCGAACGTCGCGAAGGCAGCGCCCATCCCAGGTGGCGGCCCATGCGCCGCCCGGCTCGGTATGCACGTCGAAGTATCCAATTTTCGGGACAGCTAGCTCGGAGAGCAATGCTTTCACGGTACCCGCGTGAACGACGAAGACGGCGCGCCCACTCCCCTGGACGCGCTCCGATTCGCACGCCTCCCGAAACGCCGCGACGACGCGGCGGGTGAAATCGCTCTTGCCCTCGCCATGCGGGCAGCGCGTCTCGCACCAGGAGTCTACCCAAGCGCGGTAGCGCGCATCCTCTTTAAGCTCGGCGGCGCTTCGCCCCTCGAAGTCGCCGAAATCCATCTCGCGCAGACCGGGGCACGCAATAAACTCCGCGTTCGGGAAGAGGATGCGCGCCGTCTGGTCGGTGCGGGCCATGCCGCTCGTGATAACACGGAACACGTCACGATAGCACGCGAGGTCGCGCAAAGCGCGCTCACCCGCGCTCGACAGGGGCTCGTCGGTGCCCGCCCCGCTGTAGCGATGGTCTTCCGTGCCCGCCGTGGCACCATGGCGCACGAAGACGACTTCCAAAGGCGCGCCCGCACCCTGCGCCCCTCGAGGCGCATCGACAAGGTTTCCTTTGATGACCTGGGGAATCCCGCACGTCATGCGCACGACGACATCGGCGCGCGCAGCGAGCGCGCATCCCAGGCGCCCCGCGCGCTCGCGCCATTGGGCGTCTTCCGCACGCATAGGGATGACCCCCGAGCCGACCAAGGACAGAATCACTACGTCGAAGCCGATCAGCCGCTCGAGCGCCCGGTCAGCGTCGAGCGCGCGTACGAGTTCCTCAGCACGGTAAGCGACACGGCCGGCAAAAGCCGCGGGCACGCCGCCCTCCGCAAACTGCGCCGCGTCGACGAAATCGTCCGCCGCGAACCCGAGCTTTTCGCGCACGAAGGTCCTCTTCCCCGAATGCGCGCCACCTACCACGAGCATCATAGGAGCATGCCCCCCACCACCAGCATGGCAAGCATCGCGAGCTCGGCCCATTGCAGAAACCATCCGGCCAAATCCCCCGTCACCCCGCCGAAGCGGGACAGGGCAACATGGCGGTACCACGCGAGCACCAAAAGCCCCGCCACCGCCATAAAGGCGCCGACGGCCTGAGCGCACGCGACCATCCCTGCAGCCGAAGCCGCAGCGAAAGCGCAAAGCGGCACGACGATCGCCGCGCGCTTCTTCGCAGGCGAGAGCCCCGCGGCCATGCCGTCCGCCCGCGCGGCAGGCCAGCATTCAACGGCGAGTCCCGAAAGCGCGCGGGAGAACACGAGCGAGCACAGAAGCGCGAGGAACGCCCCCGCCGTAAGCGGCAGCGCGGTGAACAGGGAAAACTGCAGAATAAGGTACACAACAACACCGATGACCCCGAAGGCGCCCGCCCGCGGATCGTGCATGATCTCGAGCTTTCGCTCGCGCGGGGCCCAACTTGCAAGCGCATCGGAGGTGTCGCAGAGCCCGTCTAGGTGGATGCCTCCCGTCACCGCCACAGGCAGCGCCGCGAGCACGGCCGCGACGATGGTCGCGGGCACGCCGAGCAGGTTCGCCACGTGCCCCCACGCCGTCATGAGGAAGCCTTCCGCAAGGCCCACCAGGGGAAACGCGGCAAGTGCATGGGTTGACCCGAAATCGGTCCAGGCCGATTTCGGGACGGGGATGCGCGAGAACGTTCCGAACGCCGCGCCGATTGCCTCTGCTATCTTCACCTTGTAGGTCCTTCGCCTTTCATCCACACGGGAATCCCGCATACCACTTCGACTGCATGGTCGGCCAGCGCCGCCACGCCCGCGTTCACGCGCGCGAGCGCGCGCCTCCATGCCTCGTTCCCTTCATCGTAGCGCATCCCATCGGCGAACACGTCGACGGTGACCACCACCGTATACGCAGCGGCCTGAGCGAGCCGTTCGATGCCTCCGAGTACCTCGCGCGCCGCAGCGTCGGGGTCACGCGGGGACAAGCCGCCTTCCGCGAAGAGCTCGTTCGCAACCAGGTTGCCCACGTCCTCCAAAAGAAGTGTGCAGCCGCGCGGAAGCCCGGGCGCTGCGGCGCCCACGTCACGCGAGCACTCGAGGGTGGAAAACCCTTTGCCTTCGCGCAGCGCCCGATGGCGCGCGATGCGGCGGGCGCCATCTTCCCCGAAGGGCTCCATCGTTGCCAGGTACACGCGAGGGCCGTCGTGCCCGAGGCACAGGGACTCGGCGTAGGCGCTCTTGCCGCTCGCGGCGGCGCCGATGACGAGCGTCACCGTCATTTCCCGGCCTCGAAATGCTCGTAAGCAGCCATGCCAGTCGCCGTGAACGTCTTCCCATCCCGGTACACGCGCAGCGCCGAATCCAGAAGGGGGAGATACGCCATGGCGCCCGCGCCCTCGCCCAAGTGCATGCCTGCGTCGAGGGGCGCCTTTATGCCGAGCTCGCGAAGGAGCTCCCGGCTTGCGGGTTCGCTTGATGCGTGGGTGCCCACGAGGTAGCCCAAGGCGTTGGGGCACAGGCGCGCCGCGCACAGGGCCGCCGTGCAGGATATGACCCCGTCGAGGAGCGCCGGCGCCTTCGAGACCGCGGCCCCCAGGTAGAAGCCGCACATCGCAGCGATGTCGAAGCCGCCCACCTTCGAGAGCACGTCGATCGGGTCGGCGGGATCGGGCGAGTTCGCGTCGATAGCGCGCTCGACCACGTCGCGCTTGCGCGCGAGCGAGGCGTCCGAGAGCCCCGCGCCGCGCCCGACAAGGCTCCGCGCGTCCGCCCGGATGAGCACTGCGGCCACCGCCGCCGAGGTGGTCGTGTTGCCGATGCCCATCTCGCCCGCGGCGAGAAGGCGCACGCCGGCGCGGGCAAGCCCGCACGCGACGGCGATTCCGACCTCGATCGCGCGCACGGCCCCATCGCGAGACATAGCGGAGCCGTGAGCGATGTTGCCGCTCCCCCGCCGCACGTTCGCGCGCACCATGCGCGCGTCTTCTATGCCCCGGGCCATACCTACGTCGACGGGCACGACCTCGGCACCCGCGAACGCCGCCATGCGGCAGGCGCTCGCGGCCCCCTCGCACATGTTGCGCGCGACGGCTCGCGTCACATCTTGCCCGCTTTGCGACACGCCTTCGGCAACGACCCCGTTGTCGGAGAAGAATACCGCGAGCGCACGGGGAAACTCGGCCACCTCGGCGCTCCCCTGAGCTGCGGCGATACACGCGACGGCGTCTTCAAAGTCGCCCAATCCCCCCAAGGGGTGCGCGATGGAGTCCCACGCGGCGTACGCGGCGGCACGGGCGCACTCGTCTGCGGGCGCGATCCGGGAAAGCGCGGCTTCGAGCACGGCGCCCGGCGCCGACGAGAACGCGCGCTCGACTTCCTCGCGGATGCAGGCAAGCGCGGTTTCGGTTGCTTCAGCCATGCCGCCTCCTCTCTGCGAACGACGCTGCGGCAGACGCGAACGCGCGCGCAACGTCGGGGTTCGCAGGATAGTACACATGCGGGAAGCCCGCCACCAGGGACGGGGTGGTCGTCATGCACGGCCAGCCCTTGTCGCGCCGGGGCTTCTGCGCCCAAAAGTCGCCGCCCGGGCAGGTGGACTGCCAGTAGTGGAACTCGTGCGCGCGGATGCGTGTGCCGCGCGGCCCGTAGAGCCCGTCGCGTTGGGAAGTAAGCTCCACGTACCCGAAATGGGACAGCCTTCCCCCGTTCTCGCTTGCGCCCTCAAGGGCGCCCGCAACAGGCCAGCGCCGCCCCTCACTATCGGCGATTTCGCGCTGCAGGTACAGAAACCCACCGCATTCGGCAACCGTCGGCATGCCGGATTCCACCGCGCGCCGCACGGCCGCGCGCATCGGCGCGTTCTCGGAGAGCTGTCGCGCATGGAGCTCCGGGTAGCCGCCCCCCAGATAGAGGGCGCTTGTCCCCCGGGGCAACTCGCTATCACACAGGGGGCTGAAAAAGGCCAGCTCGCAACCCAGGTCCTCGAGCACGCGCAGATTCTCCTCGTAATAGAACGAGAACGCCTCGTCACGCGCGACGGCGACGATGGGCCGCGCTCCCGCGATCGGCTCCAACCGGTAAGGTTCCTCGCGGATATCGGGTGCCGTCGCCGCTATTTCGAGCAAGCGGTCGACGTCGATGCTCTTTTCCACCAGCTCGGCCATCTTGTCGATGCGCGCGGAGAGCTGCTCGACCTCGTCGGCGGTCACAAGCCCCAGATGCCGGCTTTCGAGCGAGAACGCCTCGTCGGCGGGGATATTCCCCAAAACCGCGACGCCCGTGTGCTTCTCGATCGCAGGCGCCGCATAGGCGCAGGCAGCGGCGCTCGTCTTGTTCAGCACGACGCCGCGCACGTTCGCACAAGGCAGGAACTCGGCGATGCCGCGGATTACAGCGGCGAGCGATAAAGACGCCCCGCGCCCGTTCACCACTAAAACGACCGGCGTTTCCGTGTCGCGCGCAACCTGGTAGCTGCTCGCGTCGGCCACGCCGGGCGCCATGCCGTCGTAGAAGCCCATAACCCCCTCGAGCACCGCGACATCCGCGCCCGCGACGCCACGTGCGAGCAGGGCGCGCAGCGTCGGGGCGTCGGTGAAGAAGCCGTCTAAATTGCCCGAGCGCGCACCCACGACGCGGCGATGAAAGAGCGGGTCAATGTAGTCGGGGCCGCATTTGAAGGCCGCGCATGCAAGGCCGCGGCGCGCGAGCGCGCGCAGGAGCGCGCACGTTACGACCGTCTTGCCGCTCCCGCTCGAGGGCGCAGCGACCATGAAGCGCGGGATGGACGTGCTCACCGGGCGCCGCCTTCCCCACCTGCGGCGCTGCAGTAAGCAAGCGAGACCACCTCAACGGATGGGTTCCCCTCGACAGAGAGGTCCTCCCCGACAGGCGACTCAGCAAGCGCGCCGACTTCGGCAAGCTCCTCGGCATCCGCGCCCGCACCACGCGCGCTGACGAGGAACACGGGGTTTTGCGCCTTCATAAGATGGTGCGAGCCTACAGCCTCGGCACGGGCGGCCGACACCTGGCACGCCTCGAACCCCTTAAAGCGCGAACCCGAGAGGAGCGCGAACGCCTCGGTGAGCGTCTCAACGGTGACGCATGGCACGCACAGGCGAACCTGCGAGTTCTTCTCGAGCGCCGCCTCCACGATGGAGGGAAGCTCGCCCGCGCTCCCGCCGACGAACACGGCGTCGGGGACGGGCAGTTTCGCGAGCGCTTCGGGGGCGACACCGGGGACCACATGCACGTTGCCGCACCCGAATGCATCCGCGTTCTCTCGGATGAGCCGCACGCCGGCCGCGTTGCGCTCGACCGCCCATACCGACCCCGCTCGCGCGACGAGCGCCGCCTCGATCGAAACGCTCCCCGTGCCGGCGCCGACATCCCACACGGTGTCGGTCGCGGTAAGGCGCAGCTTCGCGAGCGCGACGGCGCGCACCTCCTGCTTGGTCATGGGAACGTCGCCGCGGATGAAGAGCTCGTCGGGAATGCCCGAGGAAGCGTACGGCCAGCGGGAGCTCGCGGCGCGGGATGCGCCCGCAGAGTCCGCCGCGAAAGAAGCCGCCGCGGGCGCAGACGCGCCGGCCGGCGCCTCGGAGGCTGCGCTAGAGCCCGCAGGCGAACCGGCGCAGCCTGCGAACTCGATAAGCATCACGTTCAAGTCGTCGAACGTCTGACCTGCGATTTCACTTGCGGTCGCGCAGGTGATGCGCTCGTCGGGGTACGACAGGCGCTCGGCCACCGTCACGCGCGCGTCCCCGAAGCCCGCCTGCACAAGCTCGCCCGAAAGCCGCGAGGGGTCTTCCCCGCCCGACGTGGCGAGGAAGAGCTCGCCTGCGCGCTCGGCCTCGGCCACGATGTCGCACGCCACGCCGTGAGCGCTCGCGAAGCGCCAATCCTGCCATGGACGCGCGAGGCGCGCGGCGAGATACGACGCTGAGCTTATGCCGGGAATGACGCGCACGTCCACCTGCGCGTCGCCGGAGAGCGCCTCCACCAGGCGGCGCGCGCCGCTGAACAGCCCCACATCGCCCGTCATCACGACCACGGCGCGCTGCCACGACGCCGCATCGGTGAGCGCGGCGACGATGTCCGCCGTCTTCACGAGCTCGCATCTCACCACATCGGGCGGCACGTCGATGCTGACAAGCGCGCGATGAGCGCCGATGACCACGTCGGCGATGTCGATCGCGTCGAGCGCCGCGCGCGAGAGCAAGTCGGGGTTTCCGGGCCCCGCCCCGATGATCGTTACCTTTCGCATGGAATCTCCCGATACCCGCGCGGCGTGACCATACGGCCGCCTACGCGCTTCGTGTCCGCGTTGCCGACGAACACGGTGGTGAACATGTCGGCGTCGAACTCCCCCAGCTCGGAGAGCCTGCACATGCCCGACTGCTGCCCCTCGCGCCCGATGTTGCGTACCCAGCCGCAGAGCGTGTCGGGGGCCTTCCATTCGAGCATAATCTTCGCCGCGCGCGAGAGCCTATCGGCGCGCTTTCTGCTGCGCGGGTTGTACAAACAGATGCAGAAGTCGGCGCTCGCCACGGCGGCGAGCCTGCGCTCGATGACCTCCCACGGCGTGAGCAGGTCGGAGAGCGACACGACCGCGAAGTCGTGGGCAAGCGGGGCGCCGAGCACCGCCGACCCGCTCTGAGCCGCGGTGGCCCCGGCGATAACTTCCACGTCTACATCGGGGTAGTCCTCAGCAAGCTCCAGCACGGGGCTCGCCATGCCGTACACGCCCGCGTCACCGCTGCACACAAGCGCCACGGCTTCTCCGCACTGCGCGCGCGAAAGCGCCAGGCGGCACCGTTCGACCTCGTGCATCATCGGCGTCGCGAGATGCGCCGCGTCGGGCACGGCGGCGAGCGCGAGCTCCACGTATTTCGTATACCCCACAACGATGTCGGCCGCCTCGAGCGCGCGCCGAGCCGCAATCGTCATGCCGTCGGGGCCGCCCGGGCCGATCCCCACCACGAAGAGCTTTCCCATCACCGCTCCTTAAACGAAAGTTCGATAGTTACCTTGGAAAACGCGACGGTCACGCCGCCGTGAGCGAGCTTCGGGAAGATAAGTTTGCCCCCGCCCGCGAGCGCCGCGCGCTCGCACACATTGTCGACCCCCACCGTCGCGCGCACGAAATCAGATGGCGAAACGCTACCTTCGACCTGCGACAACTCCTCTGCGGAATACGACGCAAGCGGGATATTGCGCGCGCGGCAGAAGGCGAGCAGACCCTCCTCGTGCGCCTTCACGTCGATCGTCGCCGCTTCGCACACGGCCGAAGGCGAGATGCCCGCCTGTCCGCACGCGAGAAAAAACGCCTTCCCGATCGCTTCGGCGCACGCACCGCGACGGCACCCTATGCCCGCAACGATGCAGGGCACGACAAGGTGAAGCGGCTCGGGCGCAGGCGCCTGCGCCCGCACGCCCGCCGGCTTCCCCGTCACACCGGCAGGTACGACCTCGCCCGTTGTCTCCGCCGCGCGAACGGACGCACCCGCATTCGCGCCAGCGAACGGCGACACGACGATATCGGCCCGAGCGCGGTCGGACGCAATGCCAACCCCCTCAGGCGGCTGTCCCGAAATCGGCATGTCGGAATAGAGCGCCACGCGCCCGCCCGAAAGCAGCCGCGCCGACACTCGCTTGATAGCCTCGGGATTCGAAACGGCGAGCCCCGCACAGCGCGCCCACGTATCCACCGCCCACACGCCGCGGACGTCGGTCGCCGTGGTGATGACGGGAATGGCCCCTGCCGCGCGTGCCACAGTTTGCGCAAGCTCGTTCGCACCGCCCAAATGCCCCGACAAAAGCGAGACGGCAAAGCGCCCCGCCTCGTCGATCACCACAACCGCGGAATCGTTTGCCTTCGAGGCGACATGCGGCGCGATCGCCCGCACGGCGATGCCCGCCGCGCCCACGAACAGAAGCGCGTCCGACGCTTCCCACGCGAGCGCCGTCCATGCGCGCAGGTCGGCCTTCCCCTCGCCGAACCCGCGCGAAACGGAAACGTCCCAGCCAGGGTCATCTTCACCTGCCTGCGCGCAATCGGAAAGCGCGCGTGCGGTGCGCTCCGCCAACGCATACCCCCTCTCAGTGAACGCTATGCAGGAAACCCTCATCTAGCGCACCACCATCGTCGAGAAGTAGCTGCCCCGATCGGGAACATCGTCGAGCGAGCGATACACGCACTCGCCCGGAAGCCCACAGTCCTCTACGAGCTCGGCACCGTCGAAGGCGCCCTCCTCGCGAAGGATGCGCTTCATATCCGCAAGCGAGCGGCGCGCCTTCATGACCACCTTCGTCCCCGGCCAGCCGATTGCGCGGCGCACGTCGTCGTAGCCGCCGGGCACGATGTGCAGAGGCGACGACATCTCGGGCGTGAGGTCGCGCTCGAGCGCCGCGGCGACCGCGCAGAAGCTCGGCACGCCGGGAATAGCGCGCGCCTCGAACCCGCGGGCGCGCACGTCGGGCGCTATGCGCTGGAAGGTGGCGTAGATGCTCGGGTCCCCCAGGTTCAGCAGCGCGACATCGCGGACCGCATCCAGGTGCGCGACAAGCTCGCGAACAAGCGAGGCATGCTCGGCCGCGCGGCGCTCGGCGTCGCGCGTCATCGAGAATCGCACGGGGATCACCGTCTTGCCTGTAAGGTCGACGGCGCCGCGCACGATGTCGAGCGCGACCATGGCTCCGTCCGCCGTCTGCGGTGCGGCGATGACCGGACACGATTCGATTGTGCGGACGGCCTTGATCGTGAGCAGCTCGGGGTCGCCAGGCCCCGTGCCCACCCCGTACAGCACGCCTTTACTCATACGTCGCCCCCAATTCCCCGATAACTGCATCGGCGCCCGACGTGCGGAAAAGCTCGCGGCGCTCGGCGTCGAACACGACCGCGGCGATGTCGCATCCGCCCGCCACGCGGCGGCGCAACCTGTCCTCGATTGCCACAGCGAGCGAGGCGCACGCAGCGTCCCCCACACCGGCGGCCTCGATTACCTCGAGCGCCGCCGTGGTCGTGACCGACGACATGATATCGCGCACGGTCTTCGTGCCCGCGCCGGCCAAGGCCGCGTGAGCGGCCAGAATCTCCGCGCGGCAGTCGGCGGTACGCGAATGGGTGTCCATGATGCCGCCCGCGACCTTCACCAGCTTGCCGATGTGTCCCACAAGAAGGACATTGATAAATCCCTCGCGAACGCAGCAATCAATCGCATCGCCCACGAAGTTGGAGATGAAGACCACCGGCGCACCGTTTAGGTGGAAATGCCCCGAGATGAACTGCGCGCCGTAGTTGCCGGGCGTGAGCACGACTCCGCGCCGCCCCATAGCCGCATGCTGCCGGATCTCGAGCTCGATGCTGTCGCGCAAGGCAGCAAGGCTGCGCGGCTCGACGATGCCCGTCGTGCCCAGGATGGAAATGCCGTCCTCTATCCCCAGGTGCGGGTTGAAGGTCTTTTCGGCAAGGGCAACACCCTCGGGTACCGAAATCGTCACAGCGATATTTCCAGAAAAGCCGTGCGCGGCGCACACCTCGCGCACCGCCGAAGTGATCATCGCGCGCGGCGTCGCGTTGATGGCGGCCGCCCCCACCGGCTGCTCGAGCCCGGGCAACGTCACGCGCCCCACGCCCACGCCGCCATCGACGGAAACTTCCGATTCGCGCGCGGGCACGCCCTTGCTGCCCGCAGCACCCGTGCCCGACCCCGCATGTTCCACGCGCGCGTACACGAGCACGCCGTCGGTCACATCGGCATCGTCGCCTGCGTCCTTTCGCACGGCGCACTGGGCGCACCCCTCGCCGATACATACGTCGACCACGTTCGCCTCGACGGGCAGCCCGCCGGGGGTGACGATCGACACGCGGCCGACGGGCTTTCGTGACAAGAGCATCTCGCAGGCCGCCTTCGCCGCGAGCGCGGCACAGCTCCCCGTGGTGTAGCCGCAGCGCAGGCGGGTCGTCCCGGTATATATGTAATGATCGAAGGCCACGCTAGCTGCTCGCCTTCCGATACCCAGTGGCAAACGAAGGGTCGTAAAGCTTGCTGCGCTCGTACGACTCCGCTTGCGCGCCGTTGTGCGCAAGCCCGCCGCGAGCTCCGAGCACGCGGCCCACCACCACGAGCGCCGTGCGGTCGATGCCCTCTCGCGCGCCCGCATCGGCGAGCGTGCCCACTGTGCATCGCACCACGCGCTCCTCAGGCCAGGTCGCCTTGTACACAAGCGCCGCCGGCTCGTCGGAGCTGCGGCCCGCGGCCAAAAGCTCGGCGGAAAGCTCGGCGAGCATACCCGAGCTCAGGAAGATGACCATAGTCGAGCCGCTTTCCGCCATGGTGCGCATGCCCTCGCCCGCGGGCATGGGGGTGCGCCCGGAAAGCCGCGTGATCACGACCGACTGGCTGATTCCCGGCAGCGTGTATTCCTGGCGAAGCGCCGCCGCGGCACCGCAAAAGCTCGACACGCCGGGCACCACCTCGTAGACCACGCCGCGCGCGTCGAGCGCGTCCATCTGCTCCTGGATGGCGCCGTACAGGCACGGGTCGCCCGTGTGCAGGCGCACCACTTCCTCGCCCCGCGCATCTGCCGCGCACATCACGTCGAGCACTTCCTCCAAGGTCATGTGCGCGCTGTCGTAGACGACGCAGGATTCCTTGCACTCGGCGAGCAGCTCGGGATTCACAAGGCTTCCCGCCCAAACGACTACGTCGGCCGCGCGCAGAAGGCGCGCCCCGCGCAGCGTGATAAGGTCGGCGGCGCCCGAGCCTGCGCCAACGATATGAATCATCCGAGCCTTCCCTTCCCGTTTCTCATCGCAACCGTTTACGCCGCCATTCGCGCAGCGGGCAAAACACGGCGCCTGCGGCAGCAATCGGCGCAAATACGCAGGCAGGAGGCGCAATGCCGCCCGCGCTGGCTTTGACACGTTCACAAGTGCCCACTATCATAGTAAAAGTTTCGGCAACGAGCATATGACAATCGGATAAAAGGAAATGACCGGCGCGGCGCCTGCACAGCCCGCGCTGGCTTGCGGAGGGAACCAGGTGGGAATCCTGGGCAAGGGACATTACTGTATAGGACGCGCGGGCGAACCGCCTCGCGCCCCAAGCCAGACTGCTTCGCCTTTTCCTCACGGCATCGCCGTGGCGTTAGCTCCTTGTGAACCCCGAGGGGTGCGCTTTTCTTTCGCTTGTGCCGACAAGCAACTGTCGCCGGGGGACCGGCAAACCGAGGAAAGGAAAAACCATGTCCGACCAGATGTCACGCCGCGGCTTCATGGGCGCCGCAGCAACCGGAGCCGTCGCGCTCGCCGGAGTCGCGCTCGCGGGCTGCTCCAACACCTCCGCGAGTTCCGAGAAATCTAGTGAAAAGGAGAAGGCCGCGAAGCCGGTCATCCTCGTCACGAGCTTCGGCACGAGCTACAACGACTCGCGCCACATCACCATCGGCGCCATCGAAGACGCTATCCGCGAGAAGTACTGGCAGGACTACGACATCCGCCGCGCCTTCACCGCGCAGATCATCATCGACAAGCTGAAGAAGCGCGACGGCATCACGATCGACAACATGACCGAGGCGCTTGACCGCTGCGTGGAAGACGGCGTGAAGGAAATCGTCGTGCAGCCGACGCATCTCATGGCTGGCCTGGAATACGCCGACGTGAAAGACGAGCTCGACAAGTACGCCGACAAGTTCGACAAGATCTCGCTCGGCGACCCGCTGCTCACCTCCGACGACGACTACAAAAAGGTGGCCGCAGCCATTAAGGAGAACATGGCGTCCTTCGACGACGGCGAGACGGCGCTGTGCCTCATGGGCCACGGCACCGAAGCCGATTCCAACGCCGACTATGCCAAGATGCAGGAAGTGTTCAAGAACGAGGGTTTGACGCAGTTCTTCGTCGGCACCGTCGAGGCTGAACCGACCTGCGAGGATGTTATCGCCGCCGCGAGCGCCGCAGGCTACAAGAAGGCCGTGCTCGCGCCGTTCATGGTGGTCGCGGGCGACCACGCGAACAACGACATGGCAGACGAGACCGACCCCGACAGCTGGGCTGCGAAGTTCGTGGCCGCCGGCTTCGAAGTGACGTGCCTGCTCCAGGGTCTGGGACAGAACGTCGCGGTCGACGACATCTACGTCTCGCACGTGGACGACGCCATCGCCAAGCTGTAAACTCGCCGCGCACGGGGGCGCCGGTCGCGTCCCCGTGCAACGGGCATGCGCCTTTCCCCGACCGACGGCGCATGCCCGTTGCATTCGCATCCCGACCGCCCACCGCACGGCACGGGCGGTCGAAGCGATTGAAAGGAACCCCCTCCATGTTGAAGAAAACCCTCGTCTTCGCCCTGTCGGCGGCGCTTTGCGCGTTCTCGCTCGCCGGCTGCGCCGGAAATTCAATCGACAGCGCAAAGGCAAGCGATGCCGATTCCCAGGAAAAGACCGAACAGGCGGCCGATGCGCCCGCGGGCGCAAGCGCTGCCCCCATCACCGCCGACAAGGTGGCCGACGGCACCTATCCAATCACCGTAGATTCCAGCTCGAACATGTTCAGGATCGTGGACGCCCAGCTCATCGTGGAAAACGGCTCCATGCACTGCGTGATGACGCTTTCCGGCACGGGCTACGGCAAGCTCTTCATGGGCACGGGCGACGAGGCTGCCGCCGCAAGCGAGGCCGACTTCATCCCCTATGTGGAAAACGCGGAAGGCAAGTACACCTACGACGTGCCCGTTGATGCGCTCGACGAGGACACCGCCTGTGCCGCGTGGAGTATTAGAAAAGAGCAGTGGTACGACCGCACACTTGTGTTCGAATCCGCCGGCGTCGATCTGCGCGCCGACGCACTGAAGTAACGCCATGCGGTCGATTCTTCCCAAGGGGGAAAACAGGAAGCTCCACAGCATCGCGGCGCGCGCGATCGCCTGCGTTCTCGTCGCCCTGCTCGCGCTTCCCTTCGCGGGGTGCAGTGCGCGCCCGAACGCGACCGGTGGCACGGCGGGCTCTCAGGAATACACGGTGAGCGTCTCGCTTTCCGGCGGGTCAGGGCGCGCAAGCATCGCCTCACCCACCACAATTGTGAAGGATGGCGACACCTACACCGCGACCATCACCTGGTCGAGTTCGAACTACGACAAGATGACCGTCGACGGCGTGGACTACGCGCCCGTAAACGACGGCGGCAACTCCACGTTCGAGATACCCGTCACGCTCGACGAGGACATCGCCGTGTCGGCCGAGACCGTCGCCATGTCGACGCCGCACACCATCGACTACACGCTCCACTTCGACTCATCCACCATGAAGGAGAAATCGGGCGACGATGCAAGCGGCGGCTCCCCTGCGGGAACGGCTTCAAGCGCCGCGGCCGACTTCCACAACGCCGATTTGGGCTGCGGCTGGGAGCCGACGGGAGCGCTTCAGCTTGAATACGCCGAGCACTTCACTGTCGACGAGTTCGAAGGCGGCCTGCGGCTTATCTGCGTTTCGAACGGGGAGCGCTTCCTCGTGGTGCCGCAAGATGCGAAGGTACCTGATGGGTTAAGCTCCGACATCGCGGTCATAAGGCGCCCCGCCAACAAGGTGTACCTCGTGTCGTCGGCGACGATGTGCCTAGTCGACGCGCTCGATGCGAACGACAATATCATCATGTCGGGCACGAAGGCCGACGACTGCTCGGTCGTGGGCTTCAAAAGCGCACTCGAAAGTGGGGCGATCGCCTACGGCGGCAAGTACAGCGCGCCCGACTACGAGCGAATATCGGCCTCGGGCTGTACGCTCGCCATCGAGAACACCATGATCAACCACACGCCCGATGTGAAGGAAAAGCTGCAGAAGCTCGGGCTCGTCGTGCTCACCGAACAGTCGTCGAGCGAGCCCGAAGCGCTCGGGCGCGTCGAGTGGATTAAGCTTTTCGGCGTCCTGTTCGACAAGGAAGACGAGGCCGCGCACCTGTTCAACGAGCAGAAGGCCCGCGTCGAGCAAACGTCGGGGCTCGCGTCGTCAGGTAAAACCGTGGCGTATTTCTACATTAACTCGAACGGGGCCGCCGTCACGCGGCGGGCGGGCGACTACGTGGCGCAGATGATCGAGCTTGCAGGCGGCAGCTATGCGCTCGATGACGCGCAGACGGCGTCGACGTCAGGTTCGTCAGTAACGCTCGAAATGGAGCGCTTCTACGCGACGGCGAAGGATGCCGACATCATCGTCTACAACGGCACCATCGACGAATCGGTTGCCACCTTGAACGACTTCGTAGGCAAAAACGCGTTATTGTCGCAGTTCAAAGCCGTGAAGAACGGCAACGTCTGGGTCACAAGCGCCGACATGTACCAGCAGATGACTTCTACAGCCGACATTATCGACGAGCTGCACGGGGCGTTCACCGGCGATGACGCGAGCGACTTCCATTATCTGAGGAAGCTCGGCTAGCACCATGAGAAGCCGACTTTCCATGGCATACGACGAATCGGGGCGCGCCGCACGGTGTCGCGTCGTGACGGCGCTGCTCGCTGTTGCCCTCATCGTGCTCGTCGGGGCTAACCTGTGCATCGGGAGCGTGCTCGTGCCCGCAGACCACATCCCCGGCATCCTTTCGGGCGGCGCGGCCAATTCCATGGAAAGCCAGGTCATCTGGGAGATTCGCCTGCCGCGCGTGCTTTCAGCCGTGCTTCTCGGCGGGGCACTTTCGCTTTCCGGGTTCCTGCTGCAGACGTTTTTCAACAACCCCATCGCCGACCCGTTCATCTTGGGCGTCTCCTCGGGCGCAAAGTTCGTCGTCGCGCTTACGATGATCGTACTTCTGGGCGCGAACCAGGCCATGTCCTCGCCGGCCATGGTGGCCGCAGCGTTTCTGGGCTCGCTTATCACCATCGGCTTCGTGCTCCTCATCGCACGGCGCATAAGTTCCATGGCCATGCTCATCGTGGCGGGCGTCATGGTGGGATACATCTGCTCGGCGGCGACGAACTTCCTCATCGCCTTCGCCGACGACCAGTCCATCGTGAACCTGCACAACTGGTCTTTGGGTAGCTTCTCGGGTTCGAGCTGGGACGACATCGCGGTCATCGCGGTCGTGGTGATTACCGTGAGCGCATGCGTATTCGCGATATCGAAGCCCCTTTCCGCCTTCCAACTGGGAGAAGCCTACGCGAAAAGCGTCGGCGTGAACGTCGAACGCTTCCGCGTGGTGCTCGTCCTTCTAGCGAGCATGCTCTCCGCCTGCGTGACCGCGTTCGCTGGTCCGGTGTCGTTCGTAGGCATCGCGGTTCCGCATCTCGTGAAGTCGGCCCTAAAGTCGTCGAAGCCCATCCGCGTGATTCCTGCGTGCTTCTTGGGAGGCGCCATCTTCTGCGCGGGCTGCGATTTGATCGCGCGCACGCTGTTCTCTCCCGTCGAGCTTTCCATCAGCGCCGTCACCGCCATCTTCGGCGCTCCGGTGGTTATCGCGCTCATGTTGAAGAAGCGGGTGAGGTAGATGGGGGAATTCGTGCCGCGGCCCAAAACGCTCGGAGGGGACATTCCGTGCTTAGACAGTCCTGAGCTCGCACGAAAGCGCCAGAAGGCACTTTCGGCTCGTGCGGAACTCCGCGCGGAACGCCTCCTCCGAGCGGAGCCGAACCTCGAAACTCCGGTCGAAACGCAGGCTGACGGAGCGCCGCTTTTCCACATAAGCGACCTGTCGGCGGGCTACGACAAGAAGGTCGTAGTCGGAGGCGTCGATCTGGAGGTTCGCGCGGGCGACGTCGTGGCGCTCATCGGGCCGAACGGCTCGGGCAAGTCGACCATCTTAAAAACCATCACACGCCATCTGGCACCGCTTGCCGGCGCGGTCGAGCTCGACGGGCGAGAGATTTCCCGATGGAAGACGGCGGAGTTCGCAAGGAACCTTGCCGTTATGCTGACAGATCGCCCCCGGACCGAGCTGCTCACCTGCCGCGATATCGTAGAGGCGGGAAGACATCCCTACACCGGGCGAATGGGCACACTCTCGCCTAACGACCATAGTCGGGTCGACGAGGCCATGAAAACCGCACATGTGGAAGAGCTCGCCGAGTGCGACTTCATGCAGATAAGCGACGGGCAACGCCAGCGCGTCATGCTCGCACGCGCCATCGCGCAGGATCCGCGTGTGCTCGTGCTCGACGAGCCCACGTCGTATCTCGATATCCGCTACCAGATCGACCTGCTGCGAATACTTCGCCACCTTGCGAAATCGCGGAATGTGGCTGTCATCATGTCCATCCACGAACTCGAGCTCGCGCAGAAAAGCGCCGACAAGGTGATTTGCGTGAAGGACGGCCGGGTCTTCCGCGCTGGCGCACCCGAGGACATATTCACGCTCGAGACAATTGGCGAGCTCTACGGCCTTCAACATGGCACCTTCAACGAGCGCTTCGGCAGCGTGGAAATTGGGCGCCCACACGGCGATGCGCACACGTTCGTCATCGCCGGCGCAGGTACGGGGTCGGCTGTGTTTCGCCAGCTCATTCGGCAGGGCAAGGCGTTCTACGCGGGCGTTCTGCACGAAGGGGACATCGACTGCGAGCTCGCGCGCGACCTGGCGGCGGAATGCGTGGCCGAGCGCGCCTTCGAGCCGATCGGGGATAAAACCATAGCCCGCGCCAAAGAGCTCCTCGTCCACTGCGTGCACCTTATCGTGTGTCCCGCCGCCTTCGGCACCATAAACGCCCGCAACGCAGAGCTCGTCGAGTTCGCGCGCTCGCATGGTATCGAGGTCATGCGAGCGCGCGAAGGCGCATCGGAGGATTCCCAATTGGAGTGGGAAGGATAAACTGAACTTTCTTTTAAGGATCCTCAGGCTACAACTCCTACGCCGGCGAGGTCTCCAAGGCGCCGGAGAACCTCGTGAACAGGAATTTCCACGCCGACAAGCCCAACCGGCTGTGGCTCACCGACATCACCGAGTTCAGGCTCCCAGGCGGCGAGAAGGTCTACCTGAGCCCGGTCATCGACTGCTTCGGCGGGATGCTCGTCGCCTGGTCGATCGGGCTGCACCCCGACAAGCGCCTCACGAACTCGAGTCTGCGCCTAATCCAAGCGAGATTCCAGACTCGACAGGCCATTGAGAGTCAGGTCGTTGGCGACCTCAGAGACACGCACGATAGGAACCGAGCCGTCAGACAGCGCCCACGTGCGATAGATACCGATAATACCCGACAGCAAAAACGCCAGATAGTAATCGAACATCTCGTCCTTGAGACCTTGGGGCAGCAGATCGCGCTCGGCAATCTCGTGCTCGAGCGGCGCACGAAGACGAGCCATAAAATCATCGAGCGGAATGTTCTCGATCAGCTGACGATTGAGCACCAGGTTGTTGCACAGTGCCTCGTTAACGGTTTTAAAGAAGGTCGCCGCCGCGCCCAGGGCGCGCTCGTTGGTGTCACCGTCCATTGAAGCAAGCGTTTTCTCGACCGAGTCGACAATCATCTCCACCACATCGACGGCAATGGCATCGAGCAGGCCGTCAACCGTACCAAAGTGAACGTAAAAGGTCTTGCGGTCGACATTGGCCTCGCGCGCGATGGCACTCACCGTAATGTCTGCCAGCGGCTTTTCCATGAGCAGGCGCTCGAAAGCGGAAAGGATGGCATTACGGCTGCGAACGATGCGGCGATCAATACGCGGTTTGCTGGTGGCCATGGGCGTGTCCCTTCGATATACGGGCATTCATCAACAGATGAGAGATAATCTACGTAAGAGGATTATCCCCCATACAGCACAAATATGCCCCGCATCATGAAGAACGCACGACTGTCCTACTGCGACTTAGGGTGCTTCTTCTTATTGAGTGCCGACGGAAATACGCGAATACCATCGCCTGTCTGGCGCACATAGGCTTTATGAGCCGGCTTAGCGGCCCCAGAAGCCTTCTGAGCGTGCTTCTTGAGATCAACGGTAACAGCATTCGTGGGGTGCGGCTTAGTGGGCGCAGAGGGCGTCTGAGACGTGCGGCCGAGTTTGCGCATCACGCGATCCCAGCGCGCATGGATGCTCTCGTTGTGGGCGCTCTTAAGGCCCAGCAGGGGCGCAGCCAAAATGGTCGGCGCAATGAACGTAATGAGGCGCCACAGCAGATAGCCGGCGGTCGAAGCCGACCCAAAGAAATGACCCAAGAACAATGCAAAGCCGCCCTCAGCGCCACCAGTTCCACCGGGCAAGGGGACCGCAGAGCTCAGAAGCTGGACAAAGGCGCTCGCGGCCATGACCGAGAAAAAGTCGACCTCGTGGTGGCCAAAGGCAAGCATCAGGAAATACGGCACCAGATAGAAAAACGCGAGCTGCAGCATGGTGATAAACACGGTGAGCAGCATGGAAGAAAAATGTCCGGCCGAAAGCTTGAACTTCTCGGAGAAGGAGTAGATCTCGCCATCGACAAACGTGCGCCATCCCTCGATCTTAGTGGCCGAGACACCAATGCGCTCAAGCCAATTGATGATGCAATGGGCGACGCGCGTGACGGTCTTAGGCATGAGCGCGACGGCGAAGATGCCCAGCAAGATGCAGCAGTGCCCACCAAAGCTAAAGACGCACAGCAGCGTCATGTCGCCATAGCGCTCGGCAAAAAACGGCATGCGGGCAAGCAGTAGGATAGCGCCCCAGGCAACGAGGCCAAACTGGTACACGATAAAGCGCGTGAACTGCGTGGCTCCGGCCTCGCCGACATTTTGGCCCGCTTTGGTCAGACGGTAGATCTGGGCGGGAGTCGAGCCCATCATCATGGGCGTGAGGTTGCCAAAGAAGATGCCACTCGCCTCGACCGAGATCAGGTCGCGGATGCCGACGGGCGAATAAGGATCGAGCCAAACGGCGATCGCATAGGCCACAATGCCAAAGAACAGATACATGAACATGCAAAGACACGCGACAACGAGCCATGGCGCCTGGACGCTCGACATAGCGGCCCAGAACTGCCCCATCTGCCCGGTTACCACCAGATAGACGATATAACCCACCAGCACGACGCCGATAAAGATGGCGCCGCGGCGTGCGCTCTTATTGTCATCTCCGCCCGAGGCCTCAACCTCGACCTGGGGCTTAGATGTATGCTGAGAGGACTCCGTCATGAGACTCCTTCTAACAGTCAAAATATCTTGGTTATTGTACCCGTAAGGGCCATAGGCAGATCGTAAAGCTATGGGCCAAATGGGAATTGCAGATGGTTTGCTCGGAAATAAAAAACCCGGGCTTCCGTGGGAAGTCCGGGTCTCAAATTCATGGTAGCCCGTACCAGATTCGAACTGGTGATCTCCGCCTTGAGAGGGCGGCGTCC